>Ga0335072_10000190_pt1 | contig 134981 bp, 128 predicted proteins | sample Lox_Sample_21_FD_206725 | JGI IMG/M metagenome (GOLD analysis project Ga0335072, IMG submission 206725) | Soil microbial communities from Loxahatchee National Wildlife Refuge, Florida, United States - Lox_Sample_2.1 | ecosystem: Environmental > Terrestrial > Soil > Wetlands | place: USA...
AGCATACTTTCCCCATTATTTCCAGGTCTACTTTAGATTTTATTTTGAAATTAAATCCAGATATTCCAGTTATATATTTAAACCTATATAAGGAGTTTCGAAATCATCCATCAACTTTTGGTGGAGATATTACGGTTTCAATTCTCTGATTTTTGGTGAGAAAACGGGTGGCCAGCTCGCTTGTGTGGCCAGCTCGCTTGTGAGCTACGTTAACTAAGGTGCCTCCTTGGGATGCGAGACGCACGGTGTAACGAGACAGGCCGCAGTTTAGAGCCCCTAGGTTTCTCCCTCTCAAATCTATGAATATATAGTCGATACGCCGCTGTTCTTCAGCCATTTCTCTTCCAGGACCCTTTCTGCAGCGAGAAAATATTGCGGCGTTGATCACGCCGTCGATCGTTTCGTTGACGCCATCGACCCCCGCTTCAGCTGGCACCCCCTGCTCAACCTCGACCATCTGCACCTCTTCGGATTTCGGAGCTATTTTACGACCGTCTCATTAAAGAAGAATATGTCTCCAAGCCTTGAAGGCCACTTTGACTTGTTAAATACATATGCCGGTAGTTTCTCCGTGCATAGGGGTATCGGGATCAAGTTGACCGACTAGAAAGAGCAGGCACAAATACAATAGGCAAGGAGCATTTCACCTCTCTATACAGTCCTGCAAGGGAGAGGGCGCTCTCAAAGAAGAACATTCTCGCAGGATTCGCTAAGTGCGGGCTGGAGCCATTCAACCCAGACAGAGTCCTCAAGGACATCCCGAAGCCTCCCGCTGAAATAACCGTCGCGAAAGCGGATGAATTGAACGTGAGGTCTTGTCCGCAAGACGATGTACTACAGACGCCCGTGACGCCAATGTCACCGAGCGCTGTTTTGTCGCTGCATAACTTTATCATCAAAAAGCAGGCTCACGCACTTGACGAAACTAGCAAACAGAGCCTTGAGCGGTATGTACAGAAGCTTACCAAAGCAGCTCAAACATTCTTCACCCAGTGTGTCCTCCAGCGCAACCAAATTCAATTCTTGACCAAAATGAACAACGAATCCAAAGTTCGGCGGTCGACCGCATCGGCGGTACTAGGGAAGGCGAAGGTCATGAGCTATGAGGACCTTAAGGAACAACGAGAGAAGCGTGCTAAGAAAGAGGCTGCCAAAAGAGCCGAAGGCAAAGGGAAACGCGGTCCTCAGAAGCCGAAGAGTACTGTGTCAGCAATAGAGGACGCCTCCGCGGACAAAGAGAATCGCGGTCGGAAGCGCAAGAGTACTGCGCTAGCAGTAGACGCGCCAGAGCCAAAGGCCAAGAAGGCGCGGATGAATGAAGCGTCAGAGCCGTGGAAGGCGCCTGTAGCGCGGATGAGCGAAGCGCAGGTCGAGGATGAGATTGCGTCAGAGCAAGCAAGAACCTGAGTAAGTACAAGGTGCAGAACATGGATTTGATGCACGAGGGAGTGATGGAGCTTAGATCGGTTTGAGGTAGGCTCGCGCGGGCCGTGACCTGTTACTGTACGGTAATTATTGGGTGCTAGAGTGTTCTCTACGAGACAGTACCATGAATCGTAATTGCGTGATTCTGCAAATGCATCTTGTTGTCCAGCGGTCGAGCAGGTTGAGAGCTACATTCCACGGGAAGCGTTCAGTTCATCTCCATAACCCCTAATACCTTCACGTTCTTGACATAGCAGTATTCACGGCTCTTGCAGCCTAGTTGCAATCGTGCCTGCTCTCGACTGCCATCTCCACGCATGCTGGAGATGATGCTGGCAGCAGTTTCGCATGACATTTCGAGCATCCGGTCATCTCCGACGAGCGAGCTAGAAGTGGGTGATGCTGGGCAGAAGCAGTCCGAGACAGCGGACAGTTGGTCCCAAGCATCGCATTCGCGATCTTTGTCGATAGGATCTGGGACCTGCGCTGAATCCATAAGCTGCAGTGCCTGGGCCGATGAACCTAGTCGGGGTAGTTCCTTCTTTTGTTTACCAGTTGCAGTTTTGTCAAAGTCGAGATCTTCATCCTTCTTAGTGCTTCCGCGCTCTCTTTGCTTCCTCAAGCCAACCTCTTGCCCTATTGTTTCACGAAGACTCTGGTCGGTGGAATTTGCGAGATGAAAAGCTTTGATAAGCCTCTCTCCGCCTTGAACAGCAGCGATGTCTGTCTTTTCTTTTGTGATTCCATTTGAGGGAACCTGTACCGCCATGCGTTCTCTGTTGTGAAGAAACGACTCTATTTCTTCTGGTGGGATGCCGTTGCTCGCAAGTAAAAGCCGCAGCTGACTGTTTTCCCAAGCAACATGTCGAGCCGCCTTTTGGATGGCTAGCGTTACTTGGAGACCTCTCTCTTCATACTTGCGAAGCCGATGTTGTAATTCCTCGATAAGCTCTTTCCGGCGAGCACGGGAACGGCGTTGATTTTCACGTATTCGGGTCGCAGGAGGAATGGCGCTTTTCTAGACGTCCAATCCAATGTTAGTGAGTTCTAGATACTCTAGATTTGAAGGAGTTACTGCATTTCATTCCTCACTTTCCTTGGCATGTGTTGAGTCCGCAGTCCTTGGGTGTTGAATCTTCCCTTTATGGTTGGACCGGCTTGTTCGTGAGCTGTAGATCTAGGGTTGAGAGAGAGTAATGTGGCTCAGTGATGACTTTGGATAAATGTGAACGCACACGTAGGCCGCTCGCTGTATGTCAAGAATACGATACTGGATGGCGGGGTTCACGCACTTTTGTTAGCCAAGAATCAAGTCAACTACTCTACCGTAAGGCGTCCAATCATCTTCAATCGGTGAGCGATCGATTCGGCCCTACAAACTGTCAACGCATGCCGTTCACGTCGCCATCGCTGCAATGCGATTTCATTCAGTTTTCATATAGCAATTAGTCTAGGACGTGTGACTCACCAAATATGACTTCCAAGAATGAAGCACCGTGGTACGCCGCGTATCCAACTCCGAGAGCCCGCGAAGCCGATTCCATTTCGCGCCAGCAACTTCTCCAACTGTTTAAGGATGGCAAGGAACCTGGTAAAGACTTTGCTCTCATAGATTTAAGGCGTACTGATTTTGAGGTATGTTACCGCGACCTGCACATTAAGCCTTGGGTGCAACTAATCTTCATCACTCAGGGAGGGACTATTCGAGGATCTATTAACCTTCCCGCTCAAAGTCTCTATCCAACTATCCCAGCACTGTACGTACTCTTTGCAACTGCTCAAGTATCTTGGGTGATCTGGTACTGCGGTACGTGTTTTCTAAGCAGCTAGGCCCACTTGCTTATACTTTGCAGGATCTTCTAGAGGTCGCGGGAATCGAGCTGCAGGCTGGTTCAATGATTATCTCGAGGATCAGGGAAATAAGAGCATGCAGAGCTTTGTGTTGACGGAAGGCATTAACGGATGGGCTGCAGCTGGAAATGAATACACAGAATTGATGGTTGAATACGATGTCAAAGCATGGGGCAATAGCTAGCGACAAACTGCATTTGCTCTCGTAGTACACAAAAGTTTAGTTGCCTCAGAATGAGCGTCTATTTGCGTCTGGCCCACCTCTGACAATGATTGTATGGGGAGCGGCGGTTGTTCTCACTATTTCGTTGTTCGTGGCGGCGCACAAGAGAAGGCGATTCAATGACCGGTTGATATCTTCCTATTGGGCCGCCACCTTTGCAGCTTCCGATTGCTCAAATACCCGGCGCATCAGCATTTCACCTTCGTCTCTAATGCGAACTTCGACTCCAAGTTGACTTCAAAATGAGCTCCACACTCAATCCTAATTGCGACAGGCATGACATAATCAGCACACCAACAGATCCCGAAAAGGGATCCGAAGCCCAATCTCCAAACGGTATGTTCGGTCCTTGCCATCTTCATTCCACGGCACTGACCTTCAATTTGATAGACCTTGCAGTCAACAACAAAGCCGACGAGCTGCCACCTCTCAAAGGCTTATCCTTCCTGGACAGATTTTTGGTGCTATGGATCATTCTTGCAATGGCCGTTGGCTTATTGCTTGGAAAATTCGTTCCTTCCACCGGACCGGCGCTGCAAAGGGGAGAGTTTGTTGGTGTAAGCATACCTATTGGTTTGTTCCACACACCGTAGCCGTTGGTCACAAACCACTGACCTGAGCCTAGCCGTCGGCCTTCTTGTCATGATGTATCCACTCCTGTGCAAGGTCCGTTACGAAACGTTGCATCTGCTTCTCCGGAACCGAGACATATGGATCCAGATTGCAGTATCCTTCATTCTCAACTGGATCGTCGCCCCTTTGTTCATGGTTGCTCTTGCATGGGCCTTCCTACCTGACCGCCAGGACCTTCGGGAAGGACTCATCTTTGTGGGCATTGCACGCTGCATCGCCATGGTACTGATCTGGAACGATTTGGCCAACGGCGATGGGGACTACTGCGCTGTTCTGGTCGCATTCAACTCCATCCTTCAGATAATCCTGTTTGCCCCATTTGCCGTCTTTTACGTTAAAGTTGTCAGCCATTCACACAACCGCCTGGCTGTGAGGTACAGCAAGGTCGCCACCAGCGTCGCCGTCTTCCTGGGTAAGTCCTCCTAGACTACGTCTAGCATCATGTTGATTTTATCAAGGAATCCCCTTGGGCGCTGCTATCCTCACCAGATTTACTCTCCGCCCTCTACTCGGCCCAGAGAACTACCAACGGCAGTTCATCCGTTACATTGGCCCACTATCTCTCATCGGTCTGCTGTACACCATTATTGTGCTTTTTGGCTCGCAAGGTGCGCACGTCGTCAGACAGATTACGTCCGTCCTTCGTGTCTGTGCGCCCCTCGTGGTGTACTTCTTTGTCATATTTGGATTCACAGTGCTTTTGTGCAGAAAATTCGGTTTTGGCTACCGTACAAGCTGTACGCAGAGTTTTACTGCAGCGAGCAACAACTTTGAGCTAGCGATTGCCGTTGTAGTAGCTGTGTACGGAGCAGGTAGTGGACAAGCTTTGGCAGCAACAGTTGGTCCTTTGATCGAAGTACCAGTTCTTGTTACGTTGGTGTATGTTTTGAAGTGGGTAAAGCGTCGATGGAGTTGGGCTGGTTGAGTGAAATGAGATAAAGTACTACTAGCTTCTACCTGTTCCTCTTCACCGTGCTTCTGCTCGCGAACTTGTCCGAGGGCTCCGCACCCGGGGCTCCGTGCTTGTCGGATAGAGTGACTTACAGTTTTGATATGATTGGCCGTGTGAATTCCTAAATACGAGCGTCAGCTAATTTGCCTGGGAACATACCCTCACCGGCTGCATTTATCAGCAGTGATGCTTCGCTGCAACGGAATTCCAAATGGCTAGCCATGCTACTGATGAACATCCCCTTATGATGGAGACACAGACGCCTACCTGTTCTTCTCCCACTGTGGAATTGGAGCTCTGCGGAGGAAGTCTGGAAGTCTATAGGCCATTCGACTCGCTTGAGGGCAAGGTCCGAATAATCTCTTCCGTTGAGCTGCAGGTTGATCGTGTGGAAGTGTCCTTTAAGGGTAAGTTTTAGCTGGTCCGGTATCATGAACGAACTCGGCATTTACCACGATACAGGCGTGCAAACAGCCTGCAATTCTCATTGTTATGGAGCGTACAAGAACACTGCTCGGTTCATTCGCCCTAGTCGCATGCCTCGGCTGATGCAAAGAGAGCAGTTCCTCGATATGAGTCATCGAGTCACGAGCGGACCAACTTCAATACATTACACCAAGCACAGCAGATGGACATATGAGTTTCCGTTCATCTTCGTCATTCCGCCAGCGACTGAAAACTTTTCTCACGACGTTCCTGCTGCTTGCCGAGTTCTTCCTCCGTCTTTTCGAATCGGAAAGTGCTCTGCTCGGATCATACCTATTGGGACATGTCTGCGGCTGGCGATACAATACGAGCTTGCGGTGTCTGTTGATTACCGAGAGTACTCATTTCGCCAATGGGCTTCCCCTAGGCAAGTTTCTGGCGGCAGAGAAATCCACATCGTGCCATACACTGAAGCCTGCCCTCCGACTGAAATCAGTGATTTCCCTGGTGAATTCCTCATGAAAGTCACGGTACCATTGAGGAATCGCCTGTTTACAAACCAAATCGGAATCGCAACGGTGGTGGTTGATGAGCCAGACCCTCTGGTCTACACGTCAGAAACTCCAGAGCCGAGGACGGAATGCGGCGTGAAACTCTTCATTGAGGGCGCCCAGCTATTGCAGAAACGATTGCAGGGCCTTACAATTAGCACAAAGTCCAGAATTCGTGCCAAAACCTTCTACTCAGGCCAACCGATTACATGCATCCCGATCCAAGCTGATTTGGCCGAGAGAAGCGGCCTACATCTACGAGACGAGATATCAAATCTCAAACACTACAAGTTCCGCAACCTGTCTTGGATCCCATACAACGAACCGCCAACGCAATTCGAGGAACATGTTGCGACCTATCAGATAAGGGTAATTCCAGATCTTCAGGCAGGTGGAAAGTGGTTGGCATCGTTCTACCTTCCGATAGTGCCGCAAGAGAACTTGACGCCCTCCTTCTGCAGCACCTTAGTCGCGAGATCATACTCGTTTCAGGCACATTTCGTTTTGGAGGGGTTGGCCTCAGGACCAGTCGACCTTGAAGTTCCCCTTCAAGTCATCTATCCATTCCAGAAACAGCTCAGTGAGAGAATCAGGCAAACGTCTAGAGGCATTCGAGACATATGAGCGGCCTGTCAAGCTTGAGCGCATTTTACGGGCTGACTGGTGCAGCCTCGTTGCCCCAAGCATATGAAACAGACTCTGGGCCTCTCCTTTGGATCACTGACATACACTGATAGCATATAAACCTTTAACGCCTTATTCTCTGGTGACGGAGACTCCATCTTGACGACACGTTCAGGTCGTCCACCGGATCGCCTTCAGCCTCCGAACATGTCGCCTTCCTCGACGTTGCACTACGCCGTGACTGCGTCGATCACATCGCTCCTTCGCTGGCGATCTTCTTCAGGTATTGCACCCGGCGGTACGAGTATCATCGCCTTGATCAATTGTCGCACTCCGGGAGCATATCGCTCGAGAAGTGGGATACTGCCTTTGTTCTCTTCCACCTTCATCCCAGCGAGCTGCCGCTCAATGGTCCGAACCGGCCCTTCTCTTTTGGAATACGTCCAGCGCGAAAACCTTCACTCCGGTTTTCAATAGCAAACCGTTCGATCAGAAGGCGTAGTCTTGGGTGGCCGTTATTATCCATGTTCTGAAGTATATCTGTCGATCTGGTAGAGAGAGAAGTCGCAATCGATAACGGTGGAGGTTGAGGGGAAGGCAAGCAGTGCAGGGAGTGTTAGTGGACGCTGGTAATGTGAGCGTAGAACCGAAGAGCGATGTTAGAATGAGCTTACAACCCTGGTGGATTCGGTTGTTGGAGCGAAGGTTGCGAAACGAATTCACAATGCTGTGAGAGCCTGTCATGCGTTCGAGGTGTCGAGTCTGCAGTGCCTAGGGTGCTGCCGATTGAGACGAGTCCCTTCTGGCGCGACAGTACATACAGTTGTGATGTTTGCGTTCCTCAACGCAGGGAGTTTGTAGAAAAGTGGAAGGAGAAGAAGTAATGATTCTGTTGCGTATAATCCACCAACCCACTAGGCTGGGTACGGAGATCCGTATTTTAGTCCAGTGGTTCAACAGAATCGACTATCTAGTATACTATGGCCTTTCATGTACTCATGACAGTGTTGTAGCCTGCTAGGCGAAGAGGTGTGTAGATGACGGCGTCTGCATGGGAGGGGAAGCATCGCTTAGCCACAGGCTCGAAAAGAACCGCCATATTAAGCGATTGGTCAACATAAGCGAGTGATCAACGCCGATTTTGCACCAAATCGACCAAATTCAAACCCGATAGATCTCAACCACCACCAAGCCATAATATCCCAAACTTCATATTTAATATTTCAAATGATACTTGATTCCGTTTCTCGACTTTTGGGAGGTTTGATTCACTGGCTAGAGAGATACTAGGAGATACTAAGTTTCGGCCCCTAAAATTTCGTCGCAAACGGCATATCTCCATAACCACACCTTTTCACCTCATAATAATTTCCAAAGTTGCTCCATATGGTGAGGAAAATGGTGTATCTGAATTATGAAATAAAATATGTGGTAGTGGTTGAGATACATCGGTTTCGAATTTGGTCGATTTGGTGCAAAATCAGCGTTGATCACGCGCTTATGTTGGTCACTCGCTTTATAAAGTACGTTAATTACTATGTGAGAATTGAGATGCGCCGAGTTGCTGCACCCTGGCTGGGGATCCTTGATCGCTTGGTCAGAGGTACCAGCCGATGCGTCATGACACAGCGGGCCACCGCCGCCACACGGCTGACATTAATTGCTCAGTAGGGGGAAGAACACTCGGAAACCCAGATCAAACTATTCTATGTGTTTGAGAGGCGAAAAGAGCTCCATGGCGGCGCTGTGGGTCGAGGGAGTCTTGTTACACTATGAAATGAGGCTCTCCGCAAATCAAGGGGCGGCGACGACGTCACTGTAATTTTCGGAGTCGCTGTGGTGAGGAGCGCGGGACTGGCCACACAACAAGAGCAATACCAAATCGTGGGAAAATTCAATGCACTCACAGTGTTAAAGTTGCTTGAATTCGAAGTATCTATGGTTTGTCTCGCTACGGGGTGCGTCTCTCCACCCAGGGAGAGACCTTAGTTAAGAAGGCGAGGCTTATGATGAGTGATGACAGAGCGATATCACTGTTGGCAAATGCGTAGGTGACAGCGATGGCGTCGACGATGCGGCGGCCTTGCGCTAGGGGAGGTAAGACGATTGAGGGAAGGGAGAAGGCGATGAGAGCGAGAGTGGATTGCCTAAGGCGGCAAGCGCCGGAAACGGCGTCTCACTGCCATCAAGTCTGTCTGTAGAGCGAGTCGATCGTAGTGAACCGGGACATCCAGCTAAGATCCGCTTAGCTTCCTACGACACCATAAAGTACAAAGTGATCAAAATGCATTTCGTTGTGTAAGCGCCGACTGCCAAGAGCTGAGCCCCATCACGTGGTTCTCAGCCTGATGGGTGTTTGCGCTCTAGTATCTTCCCCTTGGTTTACCTCATGTAGCACAGAAGGCCGGTTTCAGTCTCTTCTTTTGTCCCCTCGGATGTGTTTGGCGCCATGAAGTTTCACTCGTTTATCCTACTTCTCTCAACCAACCTTATACTAAGCGCAGCATATGCACCGGGCGGTCGCTGCGGCTTGCAAAACGGAGGCATTCAGTGCGGAGCAGATCAAGGCTGCTGTAGCGCTGATGGGTAAGGGCCAATACTCATAGATGAGGCTGTTCCTCTACTTATTTGGGTATAGATATTGCGGTATCACGGAAGATTAGTGCGTTGTATTCCGAATGGATGGCTTTAACGGTGTGGAAAACCTGACGCTCGAAAGCTGCCTGGTCTCCAACGGCTGCCAATCAAACTGTACGAATGGCACAACGCCGGCTCCCTCGACCTCATCGACTCCTTCCAAGTCGGGCCTTACTAAAGGAGAGATAATCGGCATAGCATTTGGCAGCGTGGGTGGCTTGATAATACTAGTGGGTGTGGCCTTCGCCTGGCGAAAGATGCAGAACGGGCACGAGCTCAATGTGGGCCAGCAACATATCGAGCTGGAGGTCGTCAAGAACCAAGGTAGCGCCCTCCGAATACTGGAGGCGCCTGGGGGTTTGTCAGCCTTGCAGAGTTTAGGAGTAAGGCCACAGATCGGAAATACAGCGTCACCGCTGTTGCTCACAGACGGTGGGCGATTTGGAAGCGGAAGTACTGGTCGAGTTCTTGACCCCTGACCAGCGACCAATCCTATATAGTGCAACAGAAACGGTTATACTAATTGTAGTGTTATGTAGATAGAAGCCTCCTGTGGAATTGGGAAAGCTCCACGAATCATTGCAATGACCCGGGAACAACGAAGCTTCCATTTGCATTCTGCATCCTCTGCCCTCCAATCAAAGCCCCGAACCCGCAGGTGCGAGCTTCCAGCGAATGCCAGTCAGCGGCCCGCTCAATAGTGGAATCTTGTCCTCCAACCCCGAGCGAGACGTGGAAATCTCTCATATGCTCCAGAAGGGCCCTCTCAGTATCAAAGCGAGAGTTGCAAGCCGGAGCTGCTACGGGCCAAATACACGTCCAGCCATGTGGCTGTTCGGGTCTTCGATCACAATGTCCCTTGAAGAAGCCTACAGGGCCGATCCAGATACGATCTTGAGAGCCTACAGAAAGTCTTAAATTCACTTCTAACAGAGGCATGTTGCATCGATTGCATCTCCATTCATTCTCATTGGTGTTTGGTACCGCTGTAGCAAGCCGGTCAAACTCTTCGCGGCCTTGCCGATAAAACACAGCGTTTATACACACGTTGTGGACGTTGGCCTCTGTGCGGCCAGTTGTTAGCGCCCGAGACGATACTGCTGTTGAGCCAGATACTAGGGAAGTGAACGACGGAGACTGGACAAGACCCATTGCTAGTCTTTGAAGTGATTCTAATGTGAGGTCTCGCGATCGATTAGCCATCAACTCGAGCCTGGAGAAGTCCGTGGTGGAGCTAATATCAGACCGTGAAGCTAGAGTGTCAAGCAGAGACTGCAAAGATCCGATTAGGCCGTGGGCTTCGAGAAGTGAGGGGTCGGAAGATCCTAAAACCTTTAGAACAATGATCGAATTGTCGATGACATGCACGCATACCATAAGGGTTTTGGATTGACCATCTTGATTCTCTTAGCCTATCTACTTCTCGCTGAACGTCGGACGCGCCGCCTCTGAGTGAGCGATGCAGGCCAGCAGCCTGAGCTGCTACGGCCTTCCTTCGCCTTGATTTCTGTGCAATATCTTTTGCATACTTTGAGCAAGTTGCAAATCCGGCGATGATGCCAAACACCGCGGCAATTGTCTCTAGTACCGGCATGGCCTCTACTATTTTAATTGTTCGAAGGATGGGGTTCGTAGGCCGCAGGAACAGATAATGGTCAAGGTGTTGCGTCGGGTGTCATAGGGGCGTGGATCTATCTGTGGGGGTCGTAGAACAGGGGTAATGACACTTCCCGAGACCTTTGGACTAAAGGTACGGAGGAGTAGGATGTTGAGTATGTTGATCCAAAGCTGAAGGAGACCAGAGATGACGATGATCTGCGAAGCTGGCAGGGTACAGGCCACTAGCACTTCTACTTCAACTAATTGTAAAGCACGTTAGAGCGCTTGCTACAGCTATCAGCTAATTTCGAGCTCAGGGACAGCCTGTAATAAGGGGTTTCTGGCTCAGCCACTGCCGGTTTAGCCGAGAAACCACTAACGTATTTCACAAGCGAGTCGCGCACCCAAGCGAGCCGCGCACCCCGCTAAGGCCCCTAAATATAGTCGCTAATTTTAGGGCCGTACCCCGTAAATTTAGTGGGTGCCGCGTTTGTTAGTGGGTCCAGAACGTTTTCCCAATTATCTCCACATATACCCCATTTGTTACTTCCCAATTCAAATCAGACGTTTCCATTATGTGCTTAAAGGTGTATCATAAGTTTGGAAATTTCTCGTGCACTTGTTGTGGAGATATTGTGGTCTCAATTTCGTGACTTTTGGTGAGAAAACGGCTGGGCGGCTCGCTTGTGTGCGCGACTTCGCTTGTGAAATACGTTAACTACTTGAGTGGATTACATACAGAGCTGTTGTTGTGAGCCGTGATGAAACTGGAGCCCAAAATCTCGTGGTTTTGACGCCGAATTCGTACTGCTGAAGACTCTATCGTTTTCTAGGATTTGTAAACCACTTCTCTAACACAAGATCGCGATATGGAGGCGATTTCGCATCGAATCGACGAAATCAGCTGCGGCTGGAAGATGGTCAGGACCAGCTGTGAGCTACTAGCTGATTGGTACAACCGAAAAGAGCTCTAGAACTGCCCAAAATTGTTCATACGAGTCTATCTGCTTCGGCTGACTAGTGGCTTGCAAGCAGCTGGTAATCAATTGCAATTGACGTGTGGGCTGGCAGATTTACCGCTGAAAACGGCGTCACATACGTCGAAAATGGCGATCGGCCTGCCATCAGGTTGTTTCCTGTACTACAAGTTGCGAGAGGAGCAAGGACAAGTATTCCAAATTTGCTGAACCTAAATGAACTGATTCTTAGAAGCCATCAGATGCTATACAAAGCGTAATCAGCCCTTCATTTCGGTACATCTTTCGTTAAGCCGCTGAGCATTTGCGGCAAGAATATCCGAGCATGGTCTAAAACGGAGGTTACACCTCAATTACAACCTCCAAAGGCCACTTACTAGACTTGCGGAAGAGAGTACGCATAACGAGATAGCCAATAACTTCCCAAGAAGTCTCTTCCGCTGCGTAGAACCGCCCTTGATATGTAGAACTACATCTCGGCCAGCTGAGGAAGCGGATGGCTTGTTTGGCCCGTTTTGTAGCCTTGAGTTGCTCACTGCAATCTGTCTTTCCCGCCCGTTGTATCTTCAGAGGCATCACTTGGGCCGCATTGTTTCGCCGTGATCCGTTGTATCGAAAAGTCAAAGACTCGCTACTATTTGACCTCCAAGTCCAATTTCTGTACGGAGAAAGTCATGTTGGTAGCCGCGTAGAGAATTTCACTTCCGAAAGCATAATAACCAATGTATGAGGCTGTCGAAGGACCGTTTGCGATTTGGGCGAGGGAAGTGATCAGCGGATCAATGTGGCCGGTGAACGACGTAGTGTTCTCTGAAGCCACCCAGGTAAAAGTATGTTGGCTGGCACCGTTTTGACCATAATACAAAGAACTACAACACATAAGTACAAAGTCCTGGAGTGAAACTGTGGTGGTTAGACTTACAATGTGGTACCATTGACGCTTTGGGTTGTCACAACTCCAGTATTTTGGCCAAGAGGTTCTGTTGCAAGACCGTATTGGCCAAGCCATACCATGACTTCATGGCTAGCACTTGATGGGTCCATAGAGTTGCTTTGGTCAGGATCCAAGAACATATCGACTGCCACGTTCGCATTGAGGTTGCTAGCTAGCAACGAATTGCTGTCAACCTCAGTAACAGCATCATCACCAGATGCATACGTCCAGCTAACATCGAGTAGAATACTCGAGATATTTGACAATTGATTGGGAATAGCATTTGTGTCAAGTTTGGCGTTGGGAAAGGCATGGACAGGATTGGTGGGGTCTCCCTGATTGAAAAACCATGTCACGGTCCAGTTTGAAGCGTAGGTATCGTTTACACTCATTTCCGGATTTGTTGTGACCTAATACTCAGACTGTCAGCATTTTGTGGTAATGAGAGACGTTTGGAAACGAAGTTAAGATGTTTGTGCGGCTGTTTCTCCATGTCCAAACAAGCCTCATTAGAACGGTCGCAAGGATAGGAATTACGCCATTGTGTCTGGATGCATGACGTACATTCATACAGAGAGCTCCACCGGGAATTGGATTCCATTGGTTAGGATTAACTGTAAACAAATCGAGTCAGCATATTTTGAACAATTAAAAGATTTGAGATAGAAAGGCTCAGAGTGGAGTATCGATTTGCGGGTGGCATCGGTAAGGCCAAAGAGCGACACGCGATCAGACAATGAACAGCAAAGGCCCAAAGCGTCTCGTGTGGCGGAGAGCAACCCGAACAGAGAAGTCCGATCCGCCAAGGGGTGAGCCGAATGCAGGAAAGCACCCTTCAAAAATAGCGCGTGTGGTAGTGGCGACGCAATATTGCTAGCGTGTTTGAAACCCGGTCGGTTCGGTGGGTATGGTGGCTTCCCTGGCAAATTTTCCTGGACGGGCTTGCTTCGATAGATAGGAAATCGAGATATCCGTTGATAGACGTCCGGCCGGGCCGGAAGGTTTGAAAGAGACAGTGGGTTGAGTTGAAAGCGACAGGTGGCCTTATCGGGGGGTGGCAGGCCAACACGAAAAGCACTCACAAAGGTATTTTCCTGGATAAGGTTCTGCTCCATATTGCAGCTGGCAGTAAGTGTTGGTTCCCGCAACAACAGGAGGAAAACCTGGTGATCCTGGGCCACCGCCTCCAGCGCCGTTCGTTGGAGTCGCTCCGGGAGGGATCTTGCCGTTGATCACATCGATGATGTTTTGGTGCTCGATGCTGAAGTAGACGCCGAAGGTGATGGCGATGGGCAGGAGAGCCAAAGACGTCGAGAACAGGGCCTTGAACACCATGGTGAAAGGTACGGAGAAGGGACCGAAGGTGTTTCGAGCGGATATCAAGCAGATATCAAGTGTTTAAGGTGGGTTGGCGATGGCAGCGTACATGTAGGAAACATTCTTGTATCGGTTGAAGGTGGGCCAGTGACTGCCGTTCTTCCCCTGAGCGGAAGCAGGGATCGGGGGTGGTGGAAGGAGAAACGGCGCGCCTGCATGCATCCCATCGGAACGCGCATGCACTCTCATTGATTTGCCCACTGTACTGTACTGCCCTCTAATGGGCAATGTGGCTACTGTAATAAGCCTCCGGACGCACCTAAGGTATGTACATCTAACTGCTACCCTGCAACCAGGCCTCTCTGCTCCAAGCTACTTCTGCTCCTTCTCCCAACACATCGCCCTTCGCTCTTCAGACTTTTCATCCTTCGCGTACCATCGAAGGTCCTTCGTTTAGTCTTTCGTTTGCCCTTCTCCACACGTACCAGCGTTTACACTTTCCTTCCACCTCGCTCTTTTCGCGTCCATGCATCTCAAAGTCCCCTGAAACTATGGACTACGATAACCGCAACTACTACGGCTCGCAGTCTCATCCTCAACACTCGCCATACCAACAACCTCCTCCAATCTCAATTCGGCCTCCTGAGCCTTCACAGCAACGATATCCTCCGAGTCCGTACGCGGCCGATCCCGAAGATGGCCAGGAAGCCAACTTCGACTTTGGGTTCGGAGGTTACGCGCCACATTCCGGCTCCCAATATCCTCCACAACAGCAGTTCCACTCACCACACCACCTTCCAAGAGAGATGGAATACGATTCGAGAAGAAACTCGGAAATCTACCCCGACCATGTCTCCCTAGGCGTCTACAACCAAGACGGCAGAGGCGTTTACAATCAAGACAGCAGATACAACAGTCAAACCACTCTGCTTCCTTCCCCACCTCGTTCACAATCACCATACGCACCCTATGCCATCTCACCAACACCATATCGTCAACAACAGCCGTATCTCTCAGTACACCGGCCCTCGTCACAACAGTCGGCATCACATCAGCTCCCACGAGGAATGGGATACGACTCCAGAACAAATTCGGAAATCTACACCGAGAGCATACCCACAGGAATGTACCATCAGGACAGCCGATACAATAGCCAAACCAATCTCCTTCCTTCCGCTTCCCCATCACCGTACCCTGGCTATCACTCCCCCGGCCATCACTCTCCTGGCTATCACTCTCCTGATTATCAGTCCCCGGTCAGCTCCCACACGCAACTAGGGAGTGAATTAGAACTGCTCAGAGCCCAAGCCCACTCACCATCTCTCAATGTAAGTAAAACATTCCTCGGTTAAACCTTAATATGGCATCAGTACTAATAGAAGAGCAGAAAGGTACGCAGCCGTTCGGTCGTGAGCTGAACGGTGAGAAATCCTCCCGTGAGATATTTAGCCGAGACTGGGTACGAGAAGGCTTAATCATTCAAACCGCAAAACGAGATGACACTGCACACATGTCACGATGGAAGCGATGGATGTTCAACACTACACCATTCTGGGTGCTGCTCTCCATATCCACATACTGGGCATATTTCACACTTCGGATATATTGCACGATTCAGGCTCAAAGACGAGACCGAAAGACAACTTTTCTCATGGCATACATTTTCATGACAGTGGAACTCCTCATCGCCATCCCAACAATGCTTCACTTATTTATGACTTTGTTCATTCTCAAGCCGAGAAAACGACCACAGCTCCGGCTTATAGGTGACGATGTTCCAGCCGTTGACGTCTTCATTACTTGCTGCAAGGAGGACACCGATCTCGTTTTGGACACTGTTCGTGCAGCTTGTGATATCGATTATCCGGTCGACCGATTTCGAGTGGTCGTGTTGGATGATGGACGAGATACCGAGTTGCAAGAGGAATGCAAGAGACTCCGTGATACCACAGCCCCCAACCTCTTTTACAAAGCTCGAGAAAAGATTCCAGGAAAGCCACATCACTTCAAGGCCGGTAATCTCAACTACGGATTCGATGAGGTCAAATATTTGCCAGGAGGTGCTGCTCAATTCGCAGCCGCCCTAGATGCCGACATGATTCCAGAGAAGAACTGGTTGCGAGCTCTCATGCCACATATGCTCGTTGATAGGCGCATGGCCTTGGCTTGCCCGCCTCAGCTATTCTACAATACTCCGCGAGAAGATCCTCTTTCTCAAAGTTTGGACTTTTTTGTGCACGTCTTGGAAGGCATCAAAGACGCACTCGGTGTCGCCTGGTGCACTGGTTCCGGCTACCTTCTTCGTCGAGAGGCATTGGAAGAGATTGGTTGGTTTCCTCTTGGATCACTGGCCGAAGATGTTGCCACGTCGACTCTCATGCTTGGAAAAGGTTGGAAGACCGCCTTCGTTCACGAACCTCTACAATTCGGTACTGTTCCAGACAGTTTTGGCTCTCACTTGAAGCAACGAACTCGATGGGCCATCGGCACAGTTGACACCGCTCTCAAACTTAAGTTTTGTCTCTACGGCGATGCCATTGCACGCATGACTTTCTTCCAGCGCCTTTCTGGCTTCATCTACGCCGTCCTTGCGGTCTTCAACGTCTTCACTATCGTGTCGCTACTCGCACTGCCGATTGTTCTGATGTCTGGCAGGCCGCTTGTCGCCTATGTCGATGAATTCCAACTCCGCCTGCTTATCTGGTTCTGCTTTGCAGCTCTCCTCACCAATCGCATTACCGAAATCTTTATCAGCGTGCCAGCCGGATACTCGGTTGGCCAGAACTCGACACGTGCTCACTTCTGGATGAGTCCGTACATTGCTCTCACGCTTGTCCGCGCGTTCATTCTTCCCAAGTGGCTGGGTGGCGAGGCACAAAGCTTCAAGCCCACGGGGTCTATCAGCAGCGACATGAACGAACGCGATGCCCATCGCCGTGTTGGTATTTGGACTCGTCTCCGTGTCATCCTCTTCCAGTACATGGCATGGTGGCATCTACTCTACGTTTACTTCTGCCTCGTTGCCATCACACTCTCTACCAGCCGCTGCGCTTTCGGAACATACGACTGGCCGAGTCGCCTCCGCTGTCTGCTCACACACGCTTTCTGGCCTCCTGTCTCTTGGATCCTTGTCTGCAGCGCTTTCTGGGTGCCAATCACTTATGCCATCGATCCACCTACCGTACCACCACGTGAGGAGCTCCTCGTACGCGATCGCAAGACGTTAGTGGCTCATCCCAAAGAGGAAGCTAAAAAGGTCAACTTTGGCACACGTCGTACGGTCTACGAACTTGAGTACATGGCCATGACACTCTTTACTTGCTTCATTTTTGTATCTGCCTTCATTTGGCTATAGAGTATGGCATCATCTGCATATCAGGTTATCACATACAATGGAACCTTGGTGATGAAAATTCAAAATCGCTGGTCGGATCATCATCTAAACATAATGTCTGCATTTCTTTCTAATAGGACGGAGCAAAGGCGAATTTTAGGTGCACTACGCTTTAGCGAGGCTGTTTCTTTGTTATTAGGATTTCTTCATTTTCACTCTAGGGTACATGATGTCGTTTGGTTGTTGGAATGCATGAAGCGGTGGTACGATGCACGTACTTCCCTTCCCATCTTTACATACCATATAGTAGACTTAGAATTAGGATCCTTCAAATAAAACATCTACTGAAAGAGGTTCAACTATCATAACTTTTGAGTTTGTCTAGCGAATTGATGCTGCATATCACGTGGCTGCATGTTCTCGTACCTTTTCAACCTAGCTTGAAAAGCACCTACTTTACACATACGATCGCCACAGTATTTGTGACGGCTTCAATTCAAAGATGTCCATCCGATTGCACTTCCCTACGGTTTACAATTGAGTTTCATCAATAATGGGTCCTGCTCAAGACCAAGTATTTGGAACCACAGAGCTCGTTATTCACATCCTTCATCGCGTCCATGGCGGTTCCGCCGACAGCTCCAGCTACAGAAAATCTAATCTATTGCGACTGTGGCATGCGCGACGAGTATCTCGGCTCTTCTACGACTGTGTACTTGAAACATTTATGCAGAAGCACATCCGGTGGACGTCGGTAATCCTAGAGCTCGGACAATTCACCACGGACCTCAACTCCAGTGATAACGCGGAGTGGCGGCGGATAGGAGATACCTCAGTTCACAACTGCTTCGGTGTTGACGATGATCATGGAGAAAGTGAGCTTGACTATGTCTATGGGGACCATATAACGGGTCGCGTTACTGTCGAATATTTTTTCCGTGAATGGGAAGCAGAAGCCACCGACATGAATGGTTGTCCAATCGGGCCGAAAAAGAGAGCCATATTCAGTCCAAAATTAGGAAAATTGCCATACGATGCCGATTTGTGCAATGAAAGAATTAAGGAGCTAATTGAGAAGAAACGGCTGTTTCCTCATTCATGTGTCATTTTGTGGGATATTGCTCACGATATGGAGCTTCCAGAGCTTCATTTAGTGAGTGAAGATGGCAAGGTATCCTTTAATTGGTACGCTATGCTTCGAGACTTCTTCTGCCTTGAGCGAGAAGTACGTCATCTTAAAACAAGAAAGGTACAACAACCCTATCGGATTTGTTTTCATATCGTTGGCGCTTCACCGAAGTTTGGAAACGAAGAAACTTCTTCCGTTATTGGTGACCAAACTGTTCAAAATATTCATATTCACATATATCATATTACCTACGCTACAAGAAACTGACATCTATGCAGCTTCCTCGATGGCAACAATTTAGCGATACTGCTTTCCGTCCCATCTACAGAATCAAAGAACTAGCAGAGACCGACCTCGACATGCCTGGAGGGTCCGAGACTGATAACGAGAGGCGCACTTTTGTACGGCGACGTCATCTTGTACGCTCAAACAAATTCAGCAGAAAGCGAAGCGGCCAGAAGTATATTAAACAGATGTTGAACGCTCAATGCAAAGGTGTACAATTTGAAAGGCCCGGTGCTGGAGAGTCTGGGACCTCTGGGTTAGAAATATGTCTACTGGACGAAAAGGCTACGAGACGATCCATGAGGCATCTCCGACACGCACAATACCTTTATCCAGGTTATCTGCGTAAACGCGACATAGATATACAACGATACCCTTCTGCCCAATGCGAGAAGACCGAAGGTCGCAAGTGGCTTGATCCCGAGATTGTCGTCCATGGATGGAAGCCAGAGGGCACGTTGAGCCGTCCCTGGTCTTCATTTCAGACGCCATACCTTGCAGATAATGGGTCAGATGCGGACGATGAGATGTTTGAGAACGAGAAGAAGGTGGTACCAGAGACCTTCGGCAATCCTTTCTTAGTACATTGGAGATGGTATGACGCGCACCAAAGACACGTGAATCTGCAAATCATCTGTGGAAGAATGTGCACCCCAGAGAGCGAAAAATGGTACGAAATGCTGGATGAAGCGGATTACCTAGTTCAATTCAAGCCAGGGAAAACAAAGAGGTGAGTATTGCCTGCGCAAGCGATTTCTATTCTGGGCGGTCTATAGCTCTTCAATGCTGGCTTTTGAATACCTGATCGCACGAGAACGTGCGTAGGAGCAAAGAAAACCACACCTTAGTTGTTGAGATACAATAATCGCCAAACGCATAATTCCCGAGTGCGCCAGCATATGTGAGACCTCACGGCAGGCGATCAACGCTCCCATTCGTGCCGTTCTCGCCATTCTTAGCGTCCCACTTCACATCGATGTAGTTCTCAGGAGCCTGCACCGTATCCAGCCAGCCAAACGCATCCTTGACCGTACCCTGCTGAATGCCCTTCAGCTGCGCGAGCAGCCTCGTGGCCACGGGACCTGGGTGCTCCTTAGCCGCCTCGTACTCGAACTTATCGCCCTTACTCTTCATAGTGATCGAGCGGATAGGCACCAGCGCGGCGGCCGTGCCCGCGGCCATGACCTCCGTGAAGTCGGGTAGCTCCTCGTAGGCGACGCGGCGCTTCTCGACAGACCACCCGAAGCTCCGCGCCAGCTCGCACACCGAGTCGCTGGTGATGCTCTTGACGATGTTGCGTGAGTCGGGCACGACAAGTGCGGTGTCGTCGCCGCGGCGCAGCACGCCGATGAAGCCGGAGGTCGAGAACTCATCGATCTCGGTGCGGGTCTTGGAGTCGAGGTGCAGGGTGATGCCGAAGCCGTCGGCGTGCGCGGCCTCGCTCCAGCGCAGCACCGGCGCGTAGTTGCCGCCGACCTTGGCGGACCCCGTGCCGTGCGGCGCCGTGCGGTCAAACGCCTCCAGGATCACCGCGTCCACCGGGTGCGTCCCGTGGTACACGCCCGTCGGCACCACGAACACGCAGAACGTGTACTCCGCCGGAGGGTTCAGGCCTAGCTGCGCCGAGCTCCCGAAGAGTAAAGGCCGGATGTACAGCGCTGCACCTGTCGCGTGCGGCGGCACGAATTCGGCGTTCAGTGCGACGGCGGCCCGCACGCACCGCTCGAAGTGTGCGGTTGGCACTTCGGGGATCGAGATGAACGAGGCCGAGTGCTGCAAGCGTTCGGCGTTACGGTCTGGCCGGAAGATGTTGATCGTGGTGTCGCCAGGTCCGCGAAACGCCTTGAGACCTTCGTAGCACTGCTGGCCGTAGTTAAGGCCCGGAGCCATGCCGTGGATGCGCAGGTACGGATCTTCCACGAACACCGGCTCCGTCCATTTGCTCGTGGTTTTGGAGTAGTGAGATTCAATGTGGCCGTTCACTTCGCGTATGCGGAAGCCCACGTCGTTCCAGTCTGCATAATAAGATCAAGTCAGCTCGAGTGCTCTTCTTGCCAAGCCAACAAAGCCATACCGATGCTGGTGACAGCAGGTGGAGGGAAACTTTGAGCTGGCATTGCGATATGCTTGGGTGTAAAACGTAGATACCAAACAGGGCGGTAAAGAGGACGGGATCAAAGATGAAAATTGAGGATGAAAATTGCTTGAATTTGTGCGTCTTATTCTTAAGGACCCAAATTGATGAGTAACTCCGAATCGAATAAGCTTCCCCGGATATTTTTCACAACCGCAAAGCCGAAGTCGGCACACAACAGGCCGTTGGAGTATTTGGAAGGTTGTCGGCTTGCGGACTGGCAAATCACTGCAAGGGCAGCGGTGGCTGGTGCCTCTAACCCCCTAGTCCCTACGCAGTCCCGCTGGCTCTGGCTTTCCAATCAATGATCCTTCTCAAAGCTCCTGTGGCGTCTCTAGACCCCGTCAGAAACTCACTTGATACGAATTTCTCGTAAGTACCTTGGCACTGTGGTTGAACCTTCTCTTTTCTGCCCGATATTTGGTCTCTCCTTAACTCGCTGACAACATCGCCATGAGTTCATCAACCTCAACTTCATTTTCGAAGCCTTTCCATTTTTCCAGTTCCTCAATGCGGGCCGGTGCGAGCCGTCGATTCGTGCTCCTATTCCTTGCAGTGGCATGTCTGATCACCATCTTCTACCTTGGTTCCATTAGACACAGTGGCGGGGGCATTGCGAGCAGCCTCCCGCTACCAAATTCAGCTCCAGCATATCAAACGAAAGACGAGGTAGCTTTGACTGGCCACGTCATCGCTCCAAAGCTTGGTAACGAGACAGTGAAGTAGGAGCAACTCATTCTAGTTCACACGCACGATACTCATAACACTGCAGAGCAGAGTTGGGACACGCGGCATGGAAGGTCCTTCACACGACGTTTGCACGCTTTCCGGACAAGCCGACAAAGGATGAACAAGAAGCACTGCGCCAGTACATCCACCTCTTCCAGCGACTTTATCCCTGCGGCGAATGCGCCGAACACTTTGGCAAGCTACTCGAAAAGTTCCCACCGCAAGTCTCTTCACGGTCTGCAGCTGCTGCTTGGGGTTGTCACGTTCACAATGAAGTCAATAAGAGGTTGAAGAAAGAGTTATTCGATTGTTCCAATATTGGAGACTTCTACGACTGCGGATGTGCGGAAGATGAGAAGAGCTCATCTAAGACGGCAGACAAAGATGCAGACGACAGAGGCCATGGAAGTACAGACAAAGCACCACGGAAACCGCAGCTTGAGTTGGAAAGAGACGGGTATGTTGTTGTTCAACGACATTCCAATTTAGATCATGCTAACAGTGCCGTAGCTGGACTCGAGGAGGATGATTATCTCATTTTATGAGAAGAAGCAAAGCTTCAAAGACCAAAATAGGCGAAGCTGAGCTGAAAACTTCACGCAGCAAATTAAAAGACTTCACCCTGAGGGGTGCTTATGGCATCGCGGCATTACGATGACCAGCATAGACGAATGATTAATGTGGCGCAAGCTGAATGCTGACCCCATCCGCCAATTCAAGAAGCGAAAGCTGAGAAGAAAAGCAAAAGGCCCGGCACAAAGGATGGAAGCCATCAGGATTAGTTCCGAAAGCCAGTGATAGACTCTGGTGACCTTGTGGAGGTCACATTCTTGGCCATGTGTCAGAGGCGGAATACATCTGGATCCTCACCCTCACAAGACATCGAGCAAATAGTGCACGCCAAACGTAGCCAACATCTTAACATAGGAATATTACGGTGATTAGGAAGCGGACTTTAATTGTTGAGATGATGTGTGATATATTTCATCCGACTACAGGCGGAAAGCGGGAACCTGACTGGCATTCGCCTTCTTTCCGAGTCTTTTCCATCCTAGACGTGGTGGCGATAAGCAAGCTGTCGATGCCTAAGACAAGCTGCACAGTTGCGCCATTGAACAGCAAGAATGGCGACACGGGAGACTTCCTAGAGGTTTGGCGATGTAAAAATTCTGGATTCGATTTGCATGGCGGTGACGATTGAATTGGGTTGGGCAGACCAGCGGCATCGTGCAGCTGGTCTCGTCTGCTTTGCCACATGCCAACTGCGCAATGCCAAATGACCGCAAGACACACATGCACAATTACTATCTTTCACAGTCATTCCTACCCGACGAACACCTTTTTGTGCACGGGGGTGGGTGATGGCTGCACCAAATTGCACGGGATGCAGCCAGTCAGGGCATGCGACCAGCCAGATAACAGCAGAGGGGAAACGGGACACGACAATAAAAGATTTAGGCGCCCCCGATCGGCGCGCTAAGCCAGGCAAAGCGAGCCACCAACTACGCTCGCTTCACTTTTGACGTCCAAAGGGGTGTTTCATCGCCCTCCCAAACATAGACACAACACACTCTCATCTCTGTCCACCACCTCATTGCCCTTCGCTCTCCCGCCAGCACGCCAACATCCACCCCGCCGTTCGCCTTCCATACGCTAATTTCATCCCACAAAGCCTGTTTTGCTCAGTCGTCTGCCAACTCAGCGCCGACAGCCCCGTGCGTGCTCTCCCCTAAACACACAACCAACAACGCCTATGCGGCGCGCCCACCATGGTATCCTTCAGCTGTGAGGTTCGTGACTTACCCGGGGTCCTTGCCGCGTTTCGCAAAGGGGAACTGCGGCGCTTGACCCGACCTCCTGAACCATCATCTCACTAACTCCTCGTCACAGACCTGCGGCGACGTTCTCACCAAAAAGAAGCTCGATGCTCACAAGAACTCTTGTTACGCCGCTCAATTCACCTGCCTTGACTGCCACAAGACATTCATAGGCTTCGAATATCGACAGCACACTGTACGTCACCGCCGTTGCCCGAGCCACGTCGCTCTTATCCATATTGCGCGACTCCGATCAACGCAACGCAAACATTCTGTGCAACAAGTCGAAAGTTAACACTTGCTAACCCTCTCCAAGAGTTGTATGACCGAAGCCGAAAAGACACAAGGCCCGCTATTCAAACAAAAGAAGACCAAAGCCGACCAGCGAAAATCAATGACTGTCTCCGAGCAATCCAAGGCCCTTGTGCCCCGCAATGGCTTCAAGGAAGAAGCTCCTCGTCCCGACAACCGCGTCGCTGTGGTAGACGCGCCTCCACGCGCTCCTAGTCCTCCTCCTCCTCCAAAATCCCTCCCAGCGCCTGCCGTCAATGTGTTTGACTTCCTGGTCACCGATGGCAAGGATGGTCCTTCCGCTGCGGCAACACCAAAGGCCGAAGAAGAGTGGGAAATGAGTGATGATGACGATGATGACGATGATGACGATGACGCATGGGAGGATGCAGACGACGTGTTCATGGACTTGCCGCCCGACTACGATGAGGTAGAGGAGCAGATGTACAATGCTCGGCGACAGCTGGAAGCTGATGAGCTCGCGTACAGAACAGATCCTGCGGTACCACCAGTGCCAAATCCAATGGCGTACTTTGTTGGCATCGACAACGACGTCAAAACGCCAACGGTTGACAACAAAAGCCATTCCAGGAACATCTCCACGGACTCGACCACCAAGAAGAGCGGCAAGAGGAAGCGCAGCCAACCAGAGGAACTCGACCTCTCTCGCCTTCGTGGCTACGCGACCAGCGGCGATGTCATCATGACGGACGTGCCACCAGCGCTACACTCAGGCCTAACCGGCGGAATGCAAAAGATGCTGATGCAGCGGCCAGGCTTCCCATTCCCGCCCTCACCCGACGACAGCAACGGCGACGGCACCGAGCCGATCCCGCCCAGCCCGCTGAAGCGCAGCCGGCGCGCGAAGCACGAGAAAGCCGAGCGCGGGCGCTCCCGCGCCGCCAAAAGCACGCCCAAGCCCGACGCCGCGCCGCCCTCGCCCAAGAAGACGCGTCGCCCGTCCGACGAGCCGCGCCGCGCCGGCCGCTGGGAGCGGCGCCGCCGCCGCGACACCTCGCCCGCCCAAGACAAAGCCAAAGAGGACGACCCGCCCAAGACGCTGCTCAGCAAGGCGCTCAAGGCCATCGAGTACCCTGCCGGGGCGTCCTCCAGCACCAGCAAGAAGGACGACGCCAGCAACGCCGTCATCCTGCACCCGGGCCGCGCCGCCGCGGCCTCGCCCGCCGCGCTGTTCGTGCGCGCCGCTGAGGCGGCCGCTGTGCCGGCTGCCGACCGCGGCTGCTCCGTCCACAAGGCGCTGCGGCGGTTCCACCGCGAGCGCGGGGACCGCGCGGCGCGCGCCGCGGACGAGAAGGATTTGTGGCGCGATTTGAGGCTGCGCGTTAATGAGGCGGGCGAGCTGGTGCTGTTTGTTGGGTAGCGGCTGCGCTTGGAGGCGTGTCTGGTGTGGTGCGGCAGGAGCTGCGGCGATACCCTTTATACCCCTTGGGCTTCTTGGATGGATGGATGGATGGATGGATGGGATGGGTCTGGCGCGCTGGGATGGGATAGCGCGCGGCGCGTCGCTTTCGTTTTTTCGCGGTTCGCGTTTGCGCTGTACCACTACCTCTTTTTCTCACGGCCTCTTTCTTTTTGGCGCGCTGAGGCGACTTGGATTCTGACTGACTGATTGTGCATGTTTGTCCGCGCTGTCTCTACGCGTGTACTATAGCTTCACAGGCGAAAGGACTTTCCGCCGATGGGACCTGGGGTTCCGTGATGGGATTTCCTGACGTCTGTTTTCGTGCTAGGCGTCAGTTTGGAATTCACTGTCTGATATGTGTCATATCGGACTCGTTATGTGAATTCATTTTGTTCGCTTCGTCGATATGTGACTGCATACGCATGCCAAAGAAATCAATGCAAAGTTTCCTATATCCCTCACGTGCCGTTTCCGACCTCAACCTACAGCCTTCTCCACGCAGGCTCTACGAACTTCATCAAACCCCTTAGAAACCTCATCCTCGATTGGAGCAGATGCTGATCTAAAGTGGATTAGTAATCGCAGGGCAGCTGGCGAGTGGGGTGTTTAACCACTACTTCATATCACTATCACGACATACAGACTTCTTCGATCTTACGACCAGTTGTGAATCCAATAGTCAATTATCGCTATAGCCTGCAGTATTCTGAATTGTTGAACTTGTCAATGTCGGAATGGGTTCCAAAACTCCCGGAAACGAGCATGGTAGAAATGATGGTATGTGACTCACTTTCACCTTCGTACTTGAGACACGCATTCTGATATTATCAAGGCGACTCATCCAAATCTGATGGAGCTTGTCGTGTCGGTGGTGAGCCTCGGGGCTCGCATACGTCTAGAGATGGAGATGGCTGTCTCGGAGACGACGGAGGTGATGATGAGAGCGACGGCGATGGCAGGGAAACAAGCGTGGCACCGCTAGAGTCTCCCTTATCAACCGAGGTTGTAGATGCACGAAAGAAACGCAAGAAGTCTAAGAAGAAGAAGAAAAAGACGGCGTCTCTGCCTGCAAAGCAATCGTCCCCACCAAGAGTTCCAATGAGTGATCTGTTCCCATCCGGCGACTATCCCGAGGGCGAAGTGCAAAGCTACACCAAGGCACGGACAGCGGCTGCCGAAGCACGCTTCGACGCTCTTCAGGACTCACATGACGACGTCTTCCTCCAAAACTATCGCAAGGCTGCGGAGGTGCACCGCCAAACTCGTCAATGGGTCCAACAAAGCGTCAAGCCGGGCCAGACTCTTCGAGAAATCGCCGAAGGAATCGAGGATAGCGTAAGAGCGCTGCTGGGTCATGCCGGACTGGAGCCCGGAGACAGCCTCAAAGCCGGCATGGGCTTTCCAACCGGTCTCTGCCTCAACCATCAAGTCGCCCACTACACACCTAATCCAGGCCAGAAGGATGTCGTGCTGCAGCAGCAGGATACCATGAAAGTTGACTTTGGTGTCCACATCAACGGCTGGATCATTGACAGCGCGTTCACCATAGCGTTTGACCACACCTACGACAACCTTCTAGCTGCGGTCAAAGATGCCACCAACACCGGGATCAAGGTGACGAGCTTCCGACATGATACCGAGGGCAATAGCAATTGCTAACAGCCGTGATAGACTGCTGGGATCGACGTGCGCATAAGCGATGTCAGCACCGCCATCCAAGAAGTAATGGAGAGCTACGAGGTCGAAATCCGCGGCAAAACGTTTCCCGTAAAGCCAGTGCGGAACCTCTCTGCACACAATATCAAGCACTACCGCATCCACGGCGGCAAGTCCATACCGTTCGTGAAGAACTCGGACCAAACCAAGATGGAGGAGGGTGAGGTTTTTGCTATTGAGACGTTCGGCACCACGGGCCGCGGCTACGTGCGCGACGATGTGCGTTTTCCTTCTCCCATGCAAGCAGGACGTGCTAATTGCAGATCAGGTGGGCATCTATGGCTACGGGCTGAATCATGATGCGCCGCTGGCGACATCTTTGCCCCTAGCCTCTGCCAGGCAGCTGCACAAGACCATCAGGGAGAATTTTGGCACGATAGTGTTCTGCCGTCGTTACCTCGATCGACTTGGCTTGGAGAGGTATCTGGCTGGCGTGAGTATTACGACTCTGGTGGAGGAAGTTTGCCAATACTGACATTCGGCAGATGAACTGTCTCGTCTCGAACGGGATCGTGGAGCCTTATGAACCTCTGAAGGACATTGAGGGCTCGTACTCGGCGCAGTTCGAACATGTAAGTTCACGTCGCATTCTACGAAATTAACGCGAGACTAACCATCGCTCCAGACTCTTCTCTTACGTGAGACGCACAAAGAAGTCTTAAGTCGCGGAGATGACTACTAAATGACACTTGTTGCCCTTGGAAGTCCTACTCAGTTCTGTTAGTTGGATTTAGTTTTTTCTTCTATCCCTTAGTGCTAGTTTTCGCTCCCCACAGGGTTTTTCCAGCACTGTAACGCGAATGCGAAGGGCTATCGTAGTGTATTTCAAATTTGATGGCATATCATAGCTGCTGTGTCCAACTCACAAACAAATGCAGCTCGATGATGACAGTTTCGATTTCAACAATCGAGACTACTAGCAATTGAAGATAACAAGCACGTTAATAAGAATGTAAGCACATCAGTCGAACGCTACCATACCCTATATTATGCGTTTCGTTGTTCCATACTTGGCTTGAATGTCCCCACGGCATCAAATTCTTCAATATCTTCCGCGTTTCGGCATCCACGCAATATCCAGATCCAGTGAGCGCCTACTCTACTTCACCGGAAAGACTTACAAAAGCTGTGGTGATTCGTGCATTGGAAATTCTTCAATGGGTCAGGAGTGATACCGAAGAAGCTTTCCTTTGGCTTCGCAGGTCTGCGGAAGGCTACCATCCAACACAAAACGTATTCATACCTTGCATCAGAGCTGTTGTTCACACGATATCAAAAGGAGTCAGTCAGCGATGTTGAATACCGGTACAGAGAGTGGAAAATTCATATCAATTCGTTAGGATATTTTGGGGCCTAGTCTCTTGCTCTTGTCACTTATGGCAGATTGAAGTCGACCACGATGCGTCTAAATGAGGTCAGGACAGGCAACAACTGTGTTGCTACTGGTGAACTTACCCTGCTACTTGACCATTCTTCAGTTTCTGTACGCTCTCATTGAACTTACTGAGGCCGACCACGGTTGGCTCGAGTGTTAGTAGACCTGTCTAGACGTCAGAAATTGTACGTGCAGAAAAAGCAGAACCGAATATCGTTCACCTCTTCTTGCAAAGTCCAGTGTCTCGTCAATGTCTCTGAGCGGTGAAACAATCGTGCCTATAACACCCTGATTCCTCGCCGCAATTTTAGCGGGATCAACGTCGATATGATACTTGCCAGCTGGTGGAAGGCCAATACTGTAAAGATTGAGCTTTCATGAGCTAAGCCCTGGAAATGGCTTTCTTACCACATCACTTTGGCTCCTGGCCTCGCCCCTAGGTAGTCCAGAGAGATCGGGTAGGCTTGAACAGCTGACTATTGTTAGCAAATGTCGCAGTGAACCCAAGTCTATAAGTCTCTTACCAGTAACGAACACAGCATGAGCACCACCATCGGTCAACTTAACAACTTCCGCGCAAGGATCTTGAACCTCTTTGAAATCGATGAAATGTTCGGCACCGTGCTTTTTTGCTAATGCTGCTCTTTCCGCGCCAGTGTCTACTACAATAGGCCTTAGACCCATTGCCTTCGCAAGTTGAACACCTTGAATGCCTACACCTCCACCTCCACCTGGGAAGCAAGCCCATTGACCAGGTCGAATCCCGGACTCTTTGATCGAGGAATAGACCGTCGAAGCAGAGCACATGATGGGCCCGGCCACATAGTCACTCACTCCATCGGGAATGATTGTGGTATATCGCTCCGGGCTGATAACATATTCCTTGTACGAGCCTGCTATAGATTAGACCCGAAGCGTGACTCATTGCCAGGAGGTCCGAGCGCGTAGAGCTACACTCACCATCAGCAACCAGGCCAGTGAATATGGCCTGGGAACAGTATGTTTCTCGTCCTGCCTTGCAAGATTCGCAGGTGTGGCACACATCAACAATTGGCTTATGGCCGGCTCTTTGACCAACTTTGAGGTGTTTCACTCGTTCTCCAACCTTGACGATCACACCAGCGCCCTCATGACCAGCGCACTTCGTTCCGAAGAATGACATCTTAGGAACATTCCAGTCATTTAACATAAAGTGGACGTCACTCAGACAAATGCCAGTAGCGTTCAACTTAATCAAGACTTCATCCGGCCCTGTCAAACATCGAGTTAGAAGACATCATTTACACGAACAATGCCAGCTATTCGAGGGTTACCAACCAGGTTCAGGAACGGGAACCTTTTGGACTTCGACATAAAAGTCTGGCCCTTCGTTGACCACCACACCGGCATTGCACTCCTTGGGAATTTCGAATGTGGGTACTGGATCACCCATGGCAAATGCGGCTTATGATGAATTTCAAGTTATCACGATAGAGTACTGTGAATAGTAATAGCGATGCAGCTCGAACTGAAATTTGGAGAGGATGGCTGTTAAAGGGCTAGAATCATGTTACACGATGAGTTAACCCTCGGCATCGGCAGTTACGATAGTGTGGGGTTGCAGTAGAGTTAGTTCGTCGAGTGCGTTTCGAATCTTTCGCTGTACCTGCTCCGAATTGTGTCCGAGTCTATTGAGACGATTGCAAACCCTAAGGAGCGAAGCGAGTAGGGCAGAATGGTGCATGCAATCCGGGCTATGGACGGCAGTGCTGAGTGGGAGGGAAACGGCATCCGATCTGCGCACTAGCAGGCGGCCCGTTGCTCCTGGCCGGCTAAATCCTTCAACCTGTCGTCAACGGCGCTTATTATATATAGCGCGGTAAGAACCAGGAGCTAGAAAGTTCTCAATTGAAGGCGTTCAGCGGCCAATCAAAGCTGACACTGGAGGCGTACGAGTGCGCGAAGGTTGGACGTCGTCGCGCCTAGACAACAGATGTCGGAACGCGATATCAACATCGAATGACAATTTTTACTGGAATCAATGAAGTAAATATGGATGCCTACAAAACTTAGGAACGTTTGAATAACGTGTCATTAGGCCTCCTTTACGCCGCTTGCTTTGAAGTCTAATATCGACCATCGTCTGCCTCACCTGCTTCGACGTCTCATATCGCTCCTGCTTCCCTATAGATAGTTAATAGAAATGGTATCGAGCTCGCTAACAAGTGGATAGTCCGTCATGAGGGCCAATTGGGCCTCGGAACCTTGGGTATGCCCGGCTTCTTGATCTTCATCGGCCCGAACTGGCCAGTAGAGAATGTTAGCGTCATGGGACCGCCGTACTACATTGGCCTCTACACGATCCAGATGATCAAGGACTTGCAAGCTGAGTACATTGCGAGCCTGACGCCCAAACAGGATGTCATCAACGCTTTCAACAAGCGCTGTCAAGGGTGGATCCGCCATACAGTCTGAATTGAGGATTACCCGTAGCTGGTACTAGAACAACGCGATGGGTCATGTCAATGCTGTGTAGCCGGATTTCAGTCTACACTATATGGAACATCTTGGCCCGACCAAGAAGAGCATGTGTGCATTCCTAGGCATTGGAACAACCCGAGTAGTGGAACGACCCGAGCATTGGATGAAATGATGATATCAGGTCCCTATTTGAGCGTTGAGAATTTGAATCCGCGGTGGAAAATGGCCGTTGACATCGACCCGGAACAAAGCTATCAAAGCCAAGCGCAAGGGGATCGACGAGAAGGAGAGTAGAGTCTCGCATCAACTTCGCCAGTCGGAAAACTCGAATGATGCTATTAACAGATAGTGATGCTCTATCTGCCCTAGAAGAAAACATACAAGCTCGCTATATTTCCCTTCATATGGACGATTTTTTAGCCGTACTTCGCCTCAGGCAAAAGGGAAATGTAGCGGTTACGTCTGGGAAACATCTCAAGACTCATACCATGTATTAGAGAGGATGACTGATCAATCCTTGCTTCAAAGCGGTGTGCCTCGTTCCACCGCAGTCCGTATGAATACTAGGCTGTGAGAACCGGCTCAATCGAACGACTCGAGATTGAAGCCACGCCTCTGCCTCGGTGACCCGTTTGGCCATTTAGACGACCTCGGCGGCTGCGGTAGACTCGTCCCAGCCTATCCACTACCCTTGCCGCGCTCTTTCGTGGTGGCTGGAGGGGCGTTGTTTGCATACACCAGCATTTTAGCCTCGTTGAGCGCCCCATCCCATGACATCGAATTCTCGATCGTGGTATAAAGACCACACCGCTTTCTGAATATGACTTCTTGCCTATCTTATCTTGCAGAGCACCGCTTTCCCGCGCTGCTCTCATTCTCATTCCCAAATTGCGTCGCCTAATCCACTCGTTGAACCAGACTATAATCAACATGAATTTCTCACCTCGCACTCAACGTTTTATCCCAGCCGATGAGAGGATTCCATCGGATCGTAACGCAACTCAGTTCAATTCCACCGATGAAATAGCAGCTGAGGAGCCTTCTGGTGCTACAGTTCGCCCGTATTGGCCTCCGGTTTACCACATTGCCACGTCGCATAATATACAAGAAGGGCCATTCATTGAAGAACGTCAAGAACTGCTTTCAACTCTCCAGGAAGAGAGTTTCTCGGCTAGCATAGGCCAACCATCTTCGTCGTTGATTCCAGTGGCGGTAGAACCGTACTTCTATGCTACTTCGTACGTACTCTGCTACTATAAACGTCACTGATTACTAACAGGGCCGGGGTGGGAATCGATATCGACACACAAAGCGTATTATTCTAATAACTCACTATACCGGGGCTTACACGTCAGTGGTAACCCCAGTTGTTTGGTTTGGTTGTGCACTGCCCCCAGGTGCTGCCATTATCTGATCGAATAATTCCTGGCAAGGTAAGGCCGTCCACGGCGCAAAGCATCATACCAATGTAATTCTCGGCTGTCGAAATCTCATTCCCACCTGGCGGCACTATCTAGATCGCAACCAATCAATGAATCTCCACAGAGGAATTATGCTGATGCCAGGCAGCCGGATGCTTTCTTTCCTGCTGGTCCAATATCTACGCGGCAATCAGATTCCAATCTTGGTTACACTAGTGCAGCTCCCTCGGAGGGAACTCTCCATCGGAGTATAGAACCATGGGTCTCGGATGGGAGTTTACACCCAGATCTTCGACCATACCATGAGGCTCATCTTCATGACGCCGCATCGCCGAGCCTCTCGGACGAGCCACGGTGTCGAACACTGGACAATGGCTCCGTTGTCTGTACATACAATGCATGTGGGTCCCAATTTCGTCGCCGATGGGACTTGACAAGGCACCATAGAGCTGTTCATCTACGGGCCGGGATATTTGTTTGCCGATCCCCTGGCTGTCCTCGAGCTTCCAAGGGGTTTCCTAGGAAAGATAAGAGAGACGAGCATGAGAAAAACGTCCATGGCATGTAGAACAATTGAGAGCTATCTTGGTCGAGGATTTGGAGGGATTATCGCCAAAACCACGGAATGACTAATGCGGAATTTTGATGATCATTGAACATTATACAGGCAAAGCATTGCAAAATGATAAGGTGGTGGTACTTTCCTTATATACATAGCGATCCCCGCGATACAGAGAAATGAAGACTTTTAAATAATGTACCACCGGTGTATGGTAGTGTGGGTATCTCTACACACTCTCGTCCACAGTGTGTGTAAATGCTGGCGAAATCTACACTCCCACATGAATGAACGGCATGCTGGCAACAAGAAGGTCGGCGCCAGGGACAGCCTTCTAGGAGTGCTGGGCGCGAGCTCTTCCAGGAGCGATACAGAATCAACCCATGCATAAGGATGCCTGTACAACGCTGTGATGGTTGTATGGACATCATTGGGCTCTCGTTCGCTTGATAAAGTCCGGAATACTTGCTCTGTACTAATGCAGGACGAGCGCGTTGGTCTAATGCTCCCCCATCCAGTGTTGGATAGGTTTCGGCGGCTCCGTTGGGGCGAATTTAAAGTCTCTGATAGATGTCGCTGAAGGGCGTGTGAGCAGCCAGCCATGGCTGTGAAATCGGTTCCTCGTAAGACGCTGAATTTGATCGAGATGACTCAGGTACCAATTGAACCGCGGGTTCGACATCTGGCGTTAGATATTGTGTCCAGGAGCGTGACAAGGCCTTCCTCGTCCTAGAAGCAAGATTCGCGTCCATTTGCCAGACTCATTTGCTCCAGGCAATTCCTGTACCACCGTTTGCCCGTCAAATGTGGATGGTTCACTTGGAGCCTTTGTGGTGCCGAAGTGGATTTATTTTGGAGTTCCAGAAGTGTTTCACCTCGCGCTGAGGCGACTTAAACCACGTGTGCAGTATCCGCCCGCGTAGGGACCCACACGACTCACTCTCTGACTGTGCGGTGATGGAGTGCGCGGTGACGGGCTCTGGGTGCTCTGGCTTCGGAGTCTGGATCTCAAACTGTTGTTTCCATACTCTCCATAGCTGGGCAGACTTCGACTGCTGGTCCTCTAACTGGGAGGTCTTGGACGGCAAGGCCTCTAACTGCGATGACTTGGACTGTTGAGCTATGAACTGCTGTAGCATAGCCTCCGTCGCCATGATATGATCACTGTAAACATCTTTTGCTTCCCAGATCGTCTTTCCATCTTTACCCTCCCATTCTGGATCCGCTCCGTATCGCAATAATATCTCGGCCATTTCTGCGCGACAGTATTGAAAGAGATTGGGGATCGGAGTACAGAGACTTGGACAAAGTGCATATAGCCACAGTTTTTTCAGTCCGTAGTAGTCCATTGGGTCGGATTTCAGCTTATCTTGAACATAGAACGCAAGCTGATTCATGGTAGCGTAATGGAACAACTCCTTCTCTGAGGGTTTCACAGGCAATCTATGCACCGTACCTTCCCATTCTTTGACTAATGTGCGGCACGAGTCGTAGCCAGTGAGTTCAGCATTCTTGATCCAAAAGCAAGTCTGATACACGTCGCGATAAGTACAATCTGGAGAAGTTTTCAATCGCATAAGACCAACTTGGTACCAAGATGCCGAAAGATTGAAATCTTTTGGCGTTGCTTCCAAAACTTGGTGCCAGATATCATCTCGTAACAGGAAGTCTTTGACGGTTCTGTGTAGGTAGTCGAACTGGGCATCAGGGAGGTAATTTGAACTCTGAACTTCTATGAGGCCTTTGCAAGCGTGGTCAACACGGCGACGCATTCGATTCGCCATGCCAACCTTGCGATCCATGGGAAGCTCACCAATGACATGTGCGAAGACCCGAGACTGATCTTCGTCTGCGAAAGCAAGATCTATCAGTGATCCGCCTGTGTATTGCTGGAATTTGTTGAACGTCTTGGAGAGTTCTACAAACTGGATTACACGGGACGCATTTTCGAATAGCTGTCTGTCTTGAAAGTTGAGCATTTTGCGGAACAAGGCCTCGAGGTCAGTCGGCAGAGTATGAAGTCGTCTGTCCAGATCCTGCAATCGATCTCCTTGCAGTAGTCCTTTCATTAGCTCTTTTGTGACTAGAACCACCCACAAGAAAACGCCAGATGCTCTTATGGTGACCTTGCCAATAAGTTCGCTGGCATACTCTGGCTCTGCTTGCTGTAGATCAAGAAATCCTTGGTTGCCGCCAAGTTTGTCAGATACATAACGATGAATGTCAGGTGCCGTCAAATGCTCCATTCGAAGGTTTGGCTTTTGGTTGTACGCGTCTTCGAATACCATCCATGGACGGCTGGACACACATGCCTTGATATGCTGCCATTGCGAGAATGTTTGCACGAGGCTAATAAGCTCTGCATGGTCTCCAACAAACTCGTCCAATCCGTCGATTAGAAACAGTATGCTGTGAGTATCCTTTGTGAGGTCGAAAAAGGCATGCAGACAAGTGACCATCTCTGCCCATTCCCAAGCTTTGTCATCTTGTCCGAATAGCCTTGACATGTCCCAGCGGCGTGGTGCGACTCGAGAAATGAGCTCTCTCCCTTGCAACAAGCAGTCGTATAACAGCGTCCGGATAAGGCCTTCTCGCGAAATTTGCAATCCTGTACCGGCATTCCAGAAGAAGAACGAGGCTAAAATCAGTTTCTTTTCTGGCATTCGTTGGCGTGCAATGCTAATTGTCCGCGGATCTGAGCGAAGGAACTTTATTAGGGTCGATTTCCCAGACCCTGCTTTTCCAGTAACCCAGTACAGTGCCTCACTAGAGAGTAGCCATTTCGAGAAGCTAGAGAAAGTTGCTTGGTGCTCTCGGGGCTCCTCAAATACCCACTCGAATGTCTTTTGATGAGCCGACTCCACACTGTCGTGGCGACGCGATATTTCCGCAAATTCAATTGTATCAAGAACGGCTTCTTCAATAACTCTCGCGGTGGTTGGGTCTGTGTCCTGGACAATTCGAAGAACCCGAGGCATAGGCCTTTTGCTTGTCCGCCGTTCCTCCTCGCCATACGCAGCCTTGAGAATCGGGAGCCACTCGCTGTACTGATTAGGTAGCAATTGTGACTCGATGATTGGTACTTGAACGGGCAGGCCAGAGAAATTCTTCGCACCGAAAGTTCTATGCCGAATATCAAACCCTCGTGAACTAGATGAAGTCAGAAACAGTGTCGTTGACAGTTTTCCAACCGCAAACTCTTACTAGAGCAGCACAATTAGATAAGTACATATTTCGAGCCTGTAATCGTTCAGTTGCTTTTGAAGTTGCTCTCTCTCCGAGGCTCCCCATGCGCTTTTGATGTAGACATGGAGGCTACGTAGTGGTTCGTGAGCTTTAGAGTTGCCTCGGACTTTTTGTAAGGAATGCGCCATTTGTATCGCAACTTCGCTACATTCATTGAGAGTCGCCGCGAGCCCCGCATCGATGCGACCGCCCCGAGCTCCTGAGTTTAGTATCTTATTCCATTGTTGAAGGCTATCGGTGATGTCTGAGAGCTGCTTGACTGATTTGAGAGAGCCGGACTCCCGGATTTCGATGACACCTTTGATCAGATCGCTAGCAAAGGAGATGAACTGAACTACACCGGAAGCAATGCCAAACGCCGTTGCAGGGTCCATATTCGGCCGTCACGACTGGGATCGCGAGTTATAACGACATTACACATTTCAAACAACTCGAACGGATAGGTGAAAAGATGCTGGGCTGATGACTGATGTACTGATTGATCAGGCTATCATTTCAGCAAATTCGACCTGCGTCTAACTTCCAACGAAATCAAACATTCGACGCCCCACATTTGCTGCGCCACGTTATCCTTTTTCTCGAAGACTGCAGTGGACGATACACAGTAGAGACACGGATATGAAAGGTACAAATTATTTCAACTGGCTGCAGAAGATCGAGCGCATGAAATTCACATTACGACTCAGTACAGGCCGATCGATGTCCTACTTATCAAACCACTCTGTTACACGACGAGCGAAGCATTTTCCCGAGCGAGGATGAGACTAAGAGAGGGAGTGATTACCGCAGCGCCTGTAGCGTGGTGCTTGCCGCTTCAAATGTGCTGGAGCCAATTCACAGCAGACTAGCATACTCTAAGGAATTTTGGAGTTGAGAGTGCGCGATTCGCGCAGCAATTTCAGCCAGTTGATATTGCTCAACAGAGAGCCGATATGGAGGAAGTGCAGATTGCCTAACAAGTTACCAATACGATGTAAGATTAACTAGTTAGTCGGTTTATATTGCGCTACATAAATCAACGCCTCCAACACTCGTAAGTTTCGAGTGAGGCTCTAACAAACCAACCTTGGTCTCTACTTGCCAAGCCGAGTTGGTGCGGGCCCCGGTAACTAAGCGTCCTGGGAATCGTGCAATTGGCTGTCAGATTCTCGTTTGCATGCGCGCAAACTCATTACGGGCCGCTTTTGAGCCAAGCGTGCCATTCGCTGAAAACTGCTGTCAACAGGCTGACCAAATGCGCGGCGCCAGCCCGTTTCGTGGCCACACTGGTGGTTTACCGACTGTGGACTCGGACTCATGTGAAAGGCTGAAGTATAGCGCGGAAGAATCTACAAGCTCGAACTTGTGACTAGTTGAAGGTGAAGATAGCATAGTCGTGCAACGCTGTTGTGGGGTCGAGTGAGGACCGGGCCGTCGGCCGCACGACAGGAACAACTTTCTGTCAGGACCCGCTCAGCCACCAGCAACGCTTGCACGGCACGCGGCCTGCAAGACGACCAGAGGAGCACAGCATGGTCAATGCGCGCGCAGAATAGCACATTGAGGACGTTCGCTTCGAGAAACGCAAAGCGCGCCATTCAGACTAGTGGTGCTGGTAGCCTCGCGCTTTATATCGATCCTCTGACGCGGAGGGTAGCAGCGGCGCCCAAACGTGAGCGTCCTCGCGAAAGCACCACCTGGAGAGGCCTCTCAAGGCTCCAATAGCGGTAATACACGCTTCTCCTCCTTCTTCTTCGTCAAAATCTTTGATTGCCTTCATTTGATGCCATTTTTAGGCCCAAGAGACAACGATCTTGCGGCGACGATGGGCTTCTCTGTCGGATGCTGAAACGGCCCCTGAATTGTTTCTCAGCCCTCTTCATACCCCTGACATCAACTCTCTGAATAGGCTGAGCTTGCTCCTGTAGCAATTGCCCGTGCTCTTTGGTTACACCTCTGGGACGAGTATAGCTCCGTAATCTCGAAGTTACATAAAGTTAGCCTTCTACCCTGCGCAACGCCTCACTACGGACCAACTACTCACCCATCTTCAATTAGTCCTTCATTATATTGCTCAAATCAGCAACAAGGCCTCCACGTCAAAATGGCGGAGGTCGTGGGCCTTACGCTTGGAATTTTGTCTCTTAGCGCTAAGTTCCTCGATCGACCCCGTCGCGCTCTATTGACAGCCTTACAAACTCTCGAAAAGAGGAGCGTCGGAGATGATAATCATGGTGAATTACCAGAGACAAAACGAGTTTCCGGCTACTTAGCAGCGCTGGTACCATCCTTTCGACCCCAGATAGAGACTATTAATCGCTTACTATTGGAAAACGATGATGACCAACTCCTCAAATTTCGGGAATCTTACATCTTTGACTGTAATATGACTGCCTTTGCTGTCAGTTGGTTCAGCATTACTCCTTCAATTGATCACGTATTGACAATGCACTCTAGGGTGCAATCATGGGCCAAGTAGCGTTGACCTCCTTGGTCCTTCCAAACCTCAGCCAAGCGCATTGGATTACACGTACCGCGTTCGTTACCAGTATCCTCGCAGGAATCGTGTCTGTATACGCTGCAGTGGTGTCGCAAAAGCTTATCGCAGGCTTGACATCAGCAAGACAGATTCGAGCATGGCTTACCATACCTCTTCCGCACAACTTCCGACTCTGGATTCGCGATCTAGAGAAGCACCTACACAATATGGAAATGTTGCGTGATTATCACTTTGCTCGCATCAATAAAGATAGGCCGGAGCATCTGGGAGATATCGAGGCTGAAGAGTTCAAAGCGAGTCTCATTCCTCGCGAGGCATCATCTGCTGCTGTCATGGTCCTTGGAGCTCCGTCAATTTTGTTAGGATTTTCACTTAGTATGTTTCTCCTGGGCATGGGACTCTATCTCTTGTTTGTGTGGGTCAGAAATCTCGATCCATTGACCACAAAGGACGCTTCTCGCGACGTCTTCATTTTCTATGCGGCAGCTACACTCTCATTGCTGCTTTTTTTCGCAATACCTCTCGGGATCAAAAAGGGCGAATCTGAAAAGCAGGATCTTAGTGACCGGATTCTACATCGCATTTATATGCTACGGAGAATAGAATCTACACATACACGGCCTGTATATATGAGAGAGGATAGTACACGGCAGGAGAGCTTGGACCTTAGTTCATCGTTTCAAAGGCTTTCAGAGGCTCTGGCCAAAGCCATAGAGGTTCAAGAGGCTGTTACGAAAGCCAAGCAAGATGAGTTACGTTATCTGGGAAAGACGCATTCTGCTTCAGCATACGCAATACCGGATCGATAAAGCCAGCCATGCATACTGGTATAGCTGGGCATTCTTGACCTTTACCGGTATTGTGTTGCGCTTTCGGAGTAAGGATTAGATTGAATTGAGCCTCGACTTCGAATATATAGATGGTTCTGCATCTGGGTGAGATAGTTTGATGCCCCGCCCTAACGTAGAGTTCTCACCTCAATATGAGAAAATCCTGATATCATCGTTTATCATCCTTTCGAAGAGAAGTTGATTCACTTCATAATCATCCGAGACTGCCATCTAGAAACGCCACACCGCATTTTGCAGTGATTACTTCAGCTCCCCAACCTTTGTACATATCCAGCATGATGCATAAATGTTGACACTGAACACCAATTAGCATCGAGTCAAAAGCAAGAACAAGCGAAGAAGAGAGACTCACCGGTCAACACATGTCCCAGCTTTCCTCGTTCCATAGCACCTACGCTGAAAGCCCAGCTGCTCAAACTTGGGGATATACCATGGCTCCAATGCGACAGATTTCAGTAAGACCCGCCCTCCCATCGTTAACGCCTCGTTCAATGCCCGAATTTGTGATTCAGCTTCTGTGCCTTGCGGATCAAGTCTATCCATCGCATCCACAACTACTGCAATGGTCAATGTTCCCGGACTAATCCGTGCAATAATTTCACTCATCTCGTCGGTGTAGATCCGCAATCCGTCAAAGGCATAGGCCTGCGAAAGCTCCTTGTGACTGCTCGGCTCCAGGTAATCGGGGTGACAACTGCGGCTGTACCTCCCCAGCAAGCAAGGAAGATAGTAGTGATTGTCCTCGCCCAGCAATGTGGTCCGCGCAATGGGATCCAGTGCGTTCGCCACGTATTCCCGGAGCGCGTTGTCCGCCGATGAGCTTCGATGGGAGACGGCATCCTTCTCAATCATCGCGCGCTGGTGCTTGGGCATGCTCCACGGCGACTTCTTATTGCCCAGAATGACGGAATGCAACGCGAGGTTCAACGCGACGCTGCGAACGCTTCGATCCCAAACATCCTTCTGCTCATCAAGCGTGCGGGCCTCCGCAAGTCGATTCGCGGCGGAGCTCCGGCCGGTCAGGAGCAGACGCCATTTAGCTAAATTAAGTACGTTACGCGCTCCAGAATAGAAGAGCCCTCGGCCGGCGAAAATTTGAGGCCCCTGGCTCAGCCAGAATTGGCAGGCGTGGCTTGACATGCGCGGGCTGAGCTTATCCATAAGGACCTTGCGGAAGTTGGCCTCCTTGCCTTCGCCGAACAGTTTCCAGACATCGTCGTAACTAAGCGCCTGAAACGCGGCAACTTTAAGCTCGAGAAGGTGGTTTTGTACAGGGTTAAGGTCGACGGCATAGATGTGCTTCGGCTTTTGGAGGACGAAGGAGAGGATGTTATCACCGGCACTCGTAGGTGCAAGAATGACGTCGTTAGGTTGGATTGACAGGATTTGTGCATCTGCACGGCTGTCATCCCAGGTCATGGCGAAGATATGTTTGTTGTCGAAGTTCTTGTACTTTTGGAGCCGGTCATTATAGAAGGCTCGCCAGTTGTGGTTCTGATACCAGAAACTAGGGAGAGGAAGGTTCGAGTGTTTGAGGTCTGGTTGTGCTTGGAGCCATGGAACATCTAGGTCCTGAGAAGGAGCATCTTTTGAGCAGCCAATCCAGATGTAATAGGGGATCCTGAGGCTGGGTAACATTGCGTTTCGTAGGTTAATGCTGAGTCTGGTTCCAAATCGGTATTCGAGATAGTCACGGCGCCCAGAATCCAGCCAGACACGATCCAAATCGAACCAAGCTCTCCAGAAGGTGCGGTTAAGCCAGGTGCAATGACGGCCCAACAATCCGCCATCGTAGTTTCGACCCTGAAATTCGACCTGACCTTGCGCGTAGAAGTCGACCACCCCGATAATACCGGTAACGGATAGGAGCGACACGATGGAATCGACGACATGGTAGTATTCGGGAATCATGGTAAGGGAATAGCTCATCGTAATCAGGTCCGCACCCTTAGCGGCCTTGCTGTTCTGTTCATCCAGCCCTTCATATTTCTGAAGATTAAAGTCCCGACAATCAATGCATACCAGTTTGATGTTACTCCAACCTAGCTTCTTAAACCGAGCTTCAGCGACTTTTAGCAGCGATGGGGAGAGGTCAACGAGGTAGACTGCGCGGAAAAAGGTTTCGACGTCTAGGTGTTTGCCCATTTGCTCAATGTTCCAGCCAGTGCCTCCACCAATCTGCAGAAATCAGTTGAGAAAGCTGTGATCGCTGTAGAGAGACGGACGGACTGACATCAACCCAAACTGGCTTTCGCGCAAAGGTCTTGTGCTTCAATTGCGCGGCCACAAGCTCGATCATATCATCACGGCCTCGCAAAAGAGTGGTTCGAGTGGTATCATAAGCTTCAGCCTGGCTCTTGTAGAAGCTTTCCAGAGCTTCCTGCTGGCTGCCATTGCCGTCACCGGTGTGAGGTTTGAGGAAGCTGCCGTAGATGAAGCGCAGGTACGAGTGCAGCGTCCCGGGCATGATCAGCTTCGGTCGGACGAAGCCAACGATGACAAGGACTGCAAGCAGAAGGAACAAGCTAATTCCAACCAGAGAAATGCTCCGGGGTGATTCCTCAGGAAAAGACATATGGATGCACGCGAACGTGAAGGCAGAGCGAAGGAAGAATGAAGGTTTGGAAACGAGTGTCCTCAAGTCAACCCGCCGCACACTCGTAACTTTCTGCTGCTAAGTCCCACCGCCAGCAGCGCCACGTTGAAATTTCGAGATTTACTATTGGCTGATGAGAGCAGGCTACGCTGTTGAGGTACAGTACTACGGTGAGCGCTGCATTCCGTGCTAACTAGTAATGGCTGCAAGGCACATGAGGTGGGGCCCAGAGGACCCTGAATCCGGACGAGATTCGGCGTGTTAATGTTATATGGTTTCCCTTTAGCTCCCCAACTTCGTGTAATTGTTGACTCATTGCTTCTAATTCTCTCGGGAACTTCCAGACCGGCGGATGGAAGAGCAACCAGGTTCCTCGCAACAATGCGTATGAGATCCTCGATATCAACAGCAAGCGGAAGGAGAACGGACTCTTGAATAGACATCGCTTGGAGGGAAACTTAACTGATACCACCAACATTGCTAGAAAAGAAAAAAATGTCGCAAGTAGGGTCGGAAACATCTTACAGCCTGTTACTGATATCAGCGATCGTTTTCTGTATCACAATTTTGTTCTCACAATCTTCTGCATAACATTCGTGCTAATCTGATGCTAGGTTTCGCTTCTCATCGAATGGGGTCGAAGTAGCCACATTCTCGGTCACCAACTTTGGTCAGTTCAGGTCACTCCCTGCAGCTGCAGCAAACTTTATCGGGCGTTGGTGTCAACTGCCCGTTCTACGGACATATGGCAGAGCGGAGGGCGTCGTTTGCATATAATCTGACGAATCGTCCTTCATTTGAACTTCTCTGAACGCCCGATCCGATGAATTCTTCAGTCCAAGTACTGTATAATAAGATGGCAATCTCTTCGCTGAATATGATCCCAGGTCAACTTTCTTCTCGCACTTCAATGCTTCTCTAAACTATCCTGCCTTTCATACATCACTTCTTTCTCAAGTCCAGCTGACATCGAGATGAATGCGTTTTCTCCTTCCGAGTGTTTCTTCGCAATGGAGGAGATGATTCATACAAATATTGAAGCGACGGGCCTTGACACCATTAATACGGCTAGGCTAACGCCATCTCCAGACGCTTCGGTTCGCTCATCTTTCGTGTCTACTACCAGAAGTACCACTAACAGTTGAAGGGTGCGGGACTAGGCTATACGTCGTGGCTCGATGCGCCTACCCTCCAGGAGATCAGTACCACCAACGGTATATTCGCAGATTCGACAGGCCTGCCTAGCTTCGCCAGTGCAGTGTCGGTCCTCCCTCAATTAGGCAGAATGACCTCTCCATGTGTTGATATGTCACACGGAGTGCAAGAGGGAGTATCCACCGACGAAAATCAATCCTTACTCCCACGCTCTCCGGAATACATATTCACTACCCACATAACGGAACCATCTGCGTTATTGATTCCAACTGTGGAAGAGCCGTACCTCTACACCACCATGTACGTATTCGACATCGATTGTATGCCACTAAGCACTGACAGGGCCGGGGTGGGGACTGATAACGACAAACAATGTACATTCATCTCAGTAACTCGTGGATTATCGAGGAACCCAGACGGCTCTCCGTTATAAGCTCTACCAACGGTATAAGAAGTGTATGGCCAAATAAACCCTGGCGAAGGTAAAAGCTTCTATCTAAACGCAAAATCTAAGCATTAAAAAATAATTCAACCGTCGAAATCTTTCCCCACCAGCCGGCATATATTATAGGTCAACACCAGCTACCAATCTATGCGGAAATGCTGATGCCAGGCAGCTTTCCCATTTCGACCCTGCTTGTCAGCTGCCACTGGGACCGGAGTCGCTCAATAATCTTCCTTATTCCTTTCTTCATGACAATACTACCCGGCTGGAACTTTTACCTGCCTTTCCAATCTCAGAACAACAAGCATCGCAACAGCCAGATTCCCAATTAGCTCCAGGTTACATTGGCTCAGTTTGCGTGGGTTCCAGTCAATATCTCGCAGAGGAAGTGGCCGGGAGCTCACGGCGGGATGCTGGACAGAACCAGCTCTACAGCGCAGTAATATCAAGACCCAGTCATCAGTCACAGTTTCGAACATTGGGCAAGGACTCTCTCGAATGCACCTACGACAATTGTGGGTCTCTATTTCGCCGCCACTGGGACCTAAAACGACACCATACAACGGTTCACTTGCGAGCGGGAACGTTTGTTTGTGGGTTCAATGGCTGTGCCCGAAGCACTAGGGGGTTCTCCAGGAAAGACAAGAGGGATGAGCACGAGAGACACGCCCATGGGAAGCGCAGGTACCAGGACAGCGGGGAGGCCTCCACGTGTTCAGTGGACAGGTCGAGGAGACATTGTGCAAGGCGACGGAAGAACTGAAACAGAGGCTGGCATAATTGAGGAGCCCAGTCTATGATTGCGCAACTCCATGTGGTAATGGTTCACATACCGGTAGCTGGAGAGATGGCTAAAGATTCGTTGATCGCAGTCTGCTTTGCATGTGCAATGGATTTATTTAACAAGTGAGGTTTAAGAGCCTTTCACATGCCTTGGTGCCGTGTAACTTTGTTTCAAGGGACAACGATCGAGAAAGTACTGGCAAGACGCTCGATCACTGTTAAGCGAAGCGTCCATGGTGCAGTGTGCGCGCTATATCAGATTCTAGCCAAAATTCAATGTCCTTAACGCTTTATTCGCGTTTCCATGGTATCGCCCCGCTCGCTGTGGCGTATTCAGCCGTCAAGCCTCACAACGGCAGAGAGTGCGATCAAGGGTTATCGTACTGAAAGTTTATATCACTATATTATTTTTTACAGGAGAATTTGGTGATTATACTCACCAGAGGGGCTTTTTGATAATATAGGCCGAGATTGAAGCTGTGGCGAAGGAGATGCTTTAACAGAGTGATGGCTACAACCGAATAAAGAAAAGCTTAATTAGCTTCGTGAGAAGAATATCTCGGTTATCGATGGCAGAATGGGCTTTATCATTGGAACTTTTCTCCAATATTAAACCTTCTATCTATCATGGCAGCGAATCTATGCCATCTTCACATCAACGCCAACCTAACCGCAACATCATGCCTTTGTTCGAGTATTATCCAGTTTCATCACCAAAATATCCTCAGCACCGATCTTTTCCAATTCATCCATTGTGTTGGCAATTAATGACGATTCGACCATTGCCTGGACGGCAACCCAACCATCCTGTTCAACTTGAGTAACGGTTGGTGCTCGTTTTCCTGGCGTAATATTAGAGGCCTTCGTGAGATCCTCCCTGCGGATATTGTAGGTGCAGAGAATGTACTTCTTTGCGTCTATAGACACGCAATGTCAGTCAGTAACGATCAATGCATTTGATACTACACAATGCTTACTGATGACACCTCTTAGTCTGCCGGCGATACGCTGTATGAGCTCCGGGTTTGAAGGATGCTTGTTCTTAATGAGCACGGCAGTTGACTCGACCACGGTGGAGATTGCTGTGAGTCCGGCAGCTCGCATGGTCTCACCCGATTCTGGTATGCATTAGAACTTCATCTCCGCCTCTCACGGCGAATGGATAACTCACCAACTAGATCTACTATGCCATCCGCAACTCCCAGCGCGCACGCGGCCTCTACACTACCACCGACATACTTGATGTGCGTCTTGAGTGGCCGAACACCTTCGCCATTGACAACACTCTCGGACGCTTTCGATTCCAGCCCTTGGAAGTATTGTGTGGAAAGATTCGTGAAACTGGTGACAACATTCTTGCCTACCAATTGCTCTGGAGTGCTGATGCTACCCTTTTCCGGCACCTGAACCTGCAGCTTACATCTGCCAAACCCTAGATCCATGATCTCTTCAAGGCCGGTTGTCTCCGTTGGAGGTTGTAGCACATCGTGTTCCGCGACTTGATCTCTTCCTGTTATGCCCAGATCGACTCGACCTTCACCAACGAATGTAGGGATGTCTGCTGCTGGCAGGAAGACAAGTGCGAGTGGAAAGTTTTTTACAAGCGCAATGTCAAGACGATTGTGGCGGTGAAACTGTATATCAGAACCTTGGAGGAGATCAAGGCATGGTTGGTGGAGTCGGCCCTCTGTATGCCAAAGGAATCAGCGAGGTGAAGGTAGAAAGTCAAGGCGAGTGGACTGGAACGCACTCTTGGGGATAGCGAAGAGCATTCGATCATTTAGACTATCGACTGTCAGTTAGCCACAACCTGGAGTGAGTTTCTTATATAGAGGAAAGCGTACTGGTTGACCAGATCCATCTTTGGTCTAAACGAAAAGGTGACAACTCAGGAGGTAGCCGGAGGAAAATTGGTGGCTAAGAAGCTATAGTGTAAAGTAGTGGAATTTTGGGTCGGTGAGCAATTACAAGGCTGACGGGGGTCCAAGGTTGTTTTCCATTCAATTGAGTAAGTTCTGGGAGAATCTAATGCAAGGAACCGATAAAGATTGGAAGTTCTGGGGAGAGTAAACCAGATAGATCTAGCAAAAGATTGTGCAGGACGTTGTAAAATGTAAGAAAGCGTGGTGACTCTGAGAAAAAATGTGGTTCCGAACTTCGCTCTGCGTCATGGTCAATAACGCCTTAGGCACCAAACCGAACGCAGAGTGCTGAGACTCGGTGAAGGAGGCATACATCATCTGAGTGTCGGACGACCGATCATCTGAGCGCTCCTCCGACACTGGAAGAGGCTCAAATGAACGTTCAGATGGGAGTGCCATGCTCATCTAACCCTCAGACGAGAATACCACCTTCCTGAGAGACGATTTCAGATCTGGATATTAAGCGCGGCTGGGGAGTTCGTGCACGTCTCAACGAAGAGTTCATCTGAGCCCTAGCCGAAAGTTCATCTGAGTGTCTGGAAAGCTCATCTGAGCCCTGGCCGAGAGTTCATCTGAGTGTCGAAAAAAGCTATCCTTTTCATCCATACTCTTCCCGTTACAGTAACCTTGCCCGTTGTCGAACGACACGGAACTATGCTCGATTCAACGTTTTGCCTCATTCGTCTATCCGCCTTATTCATCTTTCTTGATCTATCACGCAGACACTGGGTAAATGGCGCACTTCTCCCTGCGCCTGATGGAGGTTTCGGTCGGAAGATAGGCTTCCTCACTTACTTGACTCTAGCTTGGAAGGAAACAAGCGTTGCATTGCGGAACGCCTTGGTATACTTAGCGTTGGAAAGGCTTCCAAAATGCATATCAATTACATTGCGAATTTCTTACAGAACCTTCTTCTAGGCAAGCTCCGATGTAGTCCTTTAAGCTCTGATCAAAATATGTTCCAAATCGCATTCCTTCCATCTGAATGAGTAGGACAAATCCGATTGATCGATTTGTGATATGGGGCTTTCGTTTTAGTTTTGGACGAAGGTGAGGCCGCGGCCAAGAGAAATATGGACACTAGTTCCGACATGTAAGTAGGAAAGACTTGAGAACCTTGCCATACCAAGCATCGAGAGGGCCAATGGTTCCTTATATATGCCAGAAACTGCTCGGTAGGTTGATACCGAAGGAGTCACAGCCGGATCTGGAATCTGGGCAACGAAAATTTGAAGCGAGAGAAACATTTCTTGACTTCAGAGAACTAATATAAGTGCGAAGACTACCAAACACTTCACATCTTGGGCTCTGTTTGACACGAGTGGCGGTAACAAGTAAAGGGCGAAGCGTCTGGTGCTTTCTTGGGGTGGAGTGCTGGTGCTATCGTACCGTACTCTAGCGCCACACTCTGATACATCAACCTCCACCGATCTGTTTTGAACCCACACAATCTCTCCTCCACCATCTTGATGGAAGGACACGTTTCCGTGGCTCAGCCTTAACCACACGGCGCCAGTCAAGAATCTACTGTTGGTGGATGCCTCCAGATATTGCCCATTCCAATACCACTGCGAAACAAACATGTCAGCTGCCATGCCTTCGACGATCCCCTTCTTGCCTTCGGACCCTCTAGAAGCCGAAGCATTAAATGCTTCAGCTCGCTAAAGTGGTACCACCGGAAAAACTGTCACTGACTGAAACTTGGTGGCTGTTATCGAATCATTGTGAAGTCTACCGAACTCCGAAATTCGCACCTTCATACTCGGTGCTACTCACGGCTAGAAAATATACTGTCAGTTGGGATCGGGACTCCAATAACTTGGCGATAGTCTCGGCGTATAATATAAATCGCCACGAATTTCTCGATCCTGTCAGTGCTTTCTTCTCTACCTGCAGAGCAGACTTTCTAGATCTTTACGATCTTTTTTAACAGCATTTTCCATTCTTTATTCCTGCCGGGCAGCGGGATCGTTCATTATTTGTGTTAGCAACCTGTCACTCATATAACATTTTAAACGCTTTTACACTGTTCTTTTGACAATGTATTTCTCCAAGATCGCATTTTTAAGCCTCCTTCCGGCTGTCCTTGCCACAGTACACCAGGTTGCTGTCGGTCCAGGTAACACCTTGACCTTCGCTCCGACTACCGTTCAGGCTGCCGTCGGTGACTCAGTTCAGTTCAACTTCCTCACTCAGAACCACACAGTCACTGCGGGAAATGCCAATGCTGCAGTTGGTTGCACTCCCAATGGTGCTTTCTACTCCGGTTTTGTTCCGGCAAATGGAGCAGCAGGTGCAGCAGGTGCCGCAGCAAAAGCTGGCAAAGCCGCCGGCGCGAATCGTCAGCGTGCTCGAGATATCTACCTTGACCTTGAGGACCTCCAGGAGCGTGCCAATACGCGCAGCTTCACCGTTCAGGTCACGAGCACCAACCCGCAAGTTGTCTATTGCTCTCAAGCTCAGCATTGTCAAGCCGGTATGATCATGGTGATCAACCCCAGCGCAACTGTAAGATGCCCTCCCCATATCAACGAAGGTTTAGTAGATTTATAATCGAATCTTTCAGGGTGCTACATCTCTCGCTCAGTGGCAGCGTCTTTCCGCTAAGGCGAAGACCAATGTTATCCCGAAAACCGGCGTGTCGGGAGGAACCTTGAGCAAGAACTAAGATCAATGCTCATCCACTTGGTATTCTGTGATGCCAAGCTCCGGAAATGTATCCAAAATGTTGATTATGAACGTTACCACGGGGTCTTATACCTTCAATCGCATATACAATCCAATTGAATTGAATAATGAGGCATGAATCTCGCAAAGAGTCTAATTTCAACATCCATTCTCAGCTACTCCTTTGCGAAACGCCTAGCATAGTCATAAGTTGTGCTTGAAAAGTCGGTCCCCCTGGAGGTCTAAACCTGAGATCTCGGATCTGCAAGTCGAGACGATTCAAGCCGCAGAAACATCTGATCGACGACTCCAGGTCCATGCTTGCTTTTTATACAATATACTAACTAGTTGAAATTTCGTTCGGTGCATATCTCGTAGCTAGTATTTGTTTTCCACTTGTACAAGCAATAGACTTCGCCTCAGTGCTGCGTGAGTCGCCTTGCAATCGCAGGGATAAAGTATGCACGGGTCCATCCAAAACGTATGACTCGATTGTCCTCACTCACTTACATGCAAATGAGTGAGGGTGTCTATGCATGTTAGACATTCGTCAACTCTTGCGAAGTGACTGCTGTGTGTAAGGCAGTGATGGAGTCTAAATCCTTCGCTGTGAACTCTAGTGGGATTACACTACCATAATCTCATCTTCACCGCTTCCAATTTCGTTCGCCAGTGCGTTTACTCCTTCTGACCCATTCGTCCCTGATGCAACAATCTCGTCCATCTCCCTCAACGTGAATTCAAGCAAGAAGCTCTCATCCCAAAGTTCCGATACTCTTTGGAAGTGCCTCTCACTGTACACCTTCAAACCCTCCAGCACTTCCTTCAAGCTCGCACCCTTCCCCGTTTTCCCAACCTTCAACTTGCTTAATCTTTCCGCATCGAATCTGTCCACAACGCATCGTAGCACCCTCTGTGCAACTCCCGCATTCCTAGCATTCGTGTTCCAGTCCCTACACCGCAGGAGCAGCCTATAAATCTGCTCGTCGCCCAGGTCGGCAATGACATCGTCGACCTCTTTGCGGCCAGTCCAACTGCCCTCCTCAAAGCCCTCCGCCTCAACAACGCCCTTGAACAGCGCCAGCAGCCGCCCGGGCTGGTCGAGCTGCAGCGCCAGCGCAACGGCGTCGCGCCAGTTGGCGGCGTGGGCGTAGTTGCTCAGGCGCTGCTCCAGCAGCACGCGGCGCTCCTCCCTACGCAGCGCATCCTCGCGCGCGACGCTGGTGGTGTCGCGCCAGAAGGTGACTACGGCGTCGCCAGCGCCCGACACGAGGTCCTCGCCGACGCCGGAGGGCGGCGCGCCGGCCGGCCGCGCCGCAAGCGCCCACACGCGGTCGCTGTGGTTGTCCAGCGTGGCCGCGCACTCGCCGGCGCGGAGGTCCCACACGCGGACGAGGCCGTCGGCGGCGGCGCTCGCGACCAGGGGGCCGCGGTTGTCGCGGGCCGCGGCGTCGTCGTCGCCGTGCGCTGCGCCGGTGCCGCCGCCGCCCGGCAGCCACAGCACCTTCAGCACGCTGTTGGTGTGGCCCTCCAGCGTCAGCACGCAGCTGTAGTCGGCCAGGCTCCACACGCGCACCGTCTTGTCGCCGCTGCCGGTGAGCGCCCAGCCGCGCGCGCTCGTTGCGGCGCCGACGCGCGGCGCTGCGCCCGCGGGCGCGAACGCGACGCTCCAGACGCCGCGCCTGTGCCCGCGCAGCACGCCCATCGTCGAGCCGTCCTCCGCTGCCCAGATCTTGACCGTACGGTCTTGCGAGGCCGATGCGAAGCGTTGGCCCGAGGAATCCGTGGCGAGCGCGTTAATGTCTTTGTCGTGTGCCTTTCTCGTGTAGACTGCTTTTGGTGTCTGTTTCTTGCCATCTTTCTCTGTCGTTGACGAGACTTTCGGGATGTTCCATCGTTTGATGGTCTGGTCTTGCGAACCCGTTATCAGAAACGGTGGAGGGTAATTGAGAGGGTTTGAATGCGCCGCTGATCCTGTAACATGGGTAGAGTGTGGCAAGGCGACTGCGCCTAATGACTCTGCGTGACCTGTGAAAACGGCGTAGCTGGTGTACGAGTTTGATGAAGGATCAAGTCTCCAAAGTCTGGCGGTGTTATCCTTGGCACCCGTTGCGAGCCAGTGCCCTGAGCTGTCGACATCCATACAAATAATAATGTTTGTGTGGCCTTTAAGTAAGCCTACTTCTGCGCCGAAGGAGCTGCTCTCCGTTTCCAACGATTCGCTGGCTTTCGATGGAGATGCTAAGTTAATAATTCGGACGAATTCATCGTTAGTAGCAAGCGCTAGGAGACTTTTGTCTTGACCGACGTAGGCAAGGTCGATGACTTGGCCGTAGGTTCCGCTAACACGCCGTACGACAGGTAACGGCGATGTTGTACCGCCTTGAGCGACTGAGTCTAGAGGTGATAGAGAATGAAAAAGCAAAGTCTGATCTGCATGAACAGAAAGCAAGATCCGAAGACTTGGGCAGTAGATTATCTCTTGAATGGCCTCCGTCTCTGTTCCGGAAGGTTGTTCCAGCGTTATTTCTTGTGGACTATCCGTTTTCCAAAGCCTCAACCTTGCAGTCTCGCCTCCAGTATAGATGAGGTTTCCATCTTTAAGAAAACCAGCACTCTCAATTTCTTCGAGGATGGCAATCGTACTCCGGATTTTCCAGGACCGAACGTCCCAAACGATCACAGTCTTATCGCGACTGGCCGAAACGATCGCATTCTGCTCAGGCGAATAGTCCAAAGAACGTACAACCGACACGTGTGAGGCCAGAATAGCAGCTGAAGTGCGCTTGTGCAGATTCCAAATTCTGACCTTTCCATCCTCACCGCCAGAGGCCAGTCTGTAACCGATTGTTGATTCTGTTTGACTTGGCTCCTCTTGTTCTTCTTCATTCTGGCTTTTCCGCCTCTTTCGTTTCTTCGAGGTTGCGTCTGTTTCATGACTGCTCGTATCTAGTTCAAAGAACTTCAGTGCTGAAATCACGCCGCTATGGCCGTGAAAGGTGTGCGTGACATATCCTCCTCGAATATCCCACACTTTCACAATGCCATCGGCACCACCAGTAGCAAGGAGCGTACCAGTCTTATCAACTGCTGAGGTGACAACTGGAGATACATGTGGTTTTAATGTACGTAGTAGTTCGCATTGTAAACTGGATTCCAAGGAGTGAGGAGGCTTGAGCGCATAAATCCGCATGGACAGTGATCGAGAGCATAGCACAAGGTGAGAGGCAGAAGGCGTCAATGCAAGCGTAGTAATGATTTCTCCGTCCTATATAACTAGTCAACTTGTCAGAACTTCCTGTGAAAGTCGACATTGAATATACTCACCCCTTCTATCCTGGCAAGCTCCTCTCCAGTGCGTAAGTCAGATAATACAACATCTTCGTCGAGGCAGCTTGCCAGAATCCTTCCCTCTTCATCCAAAGCGACATTTCCTCGTGTGTATATCGGCCGAATGACCTTGACGGCGTCGAAAGTTGTACGAACTTGCAGTCGTTGAGCCATTAGCAGTGATTCTGAGAAGCATTTAGCTCTTATTATGACACAAGACCCCTATAAATTTCTTTAGACTTCGGTCCTCAGCAAAGTTATATTCTCGGGTGCGCCATCGAGCAATGATGAAGTTGAGGCACAAAAAAATATCGAGCGAAATGCATACGCCAAGATTGAAGGCGGTGAGTCTAGTTAGGCTGCTCAAGCTTCGCGTCGCTGAGCTTCGACGAAGCTCAGGTTTACTCCCATCACTTTCTCCTCTTCTTGTCTTCTAAGATCTCACCTTTCTTCGTCTAAAGCTCTCTTCTAAGACTACATTCCACTCAATATGGAGGTTCTACTCGGCATCACAGGACGTGACTTCACTATCATCGCGGCCTCGAAAGCCGCAATGCGAGGCGCAACTATTCTCAAAGCGACCGATGACAAGACACGCGAACTGAATCAACACAACCTCATGGCATACAGCGGAGAACCCGGTGACACAGGTATATGCACTTGGTTTGAAATTTGAAGGAAGCCAGGCTCACATGGTTCTCCACAGTACAATTTGCAGAGTACATCCAAGCGAACGTTCAGCTGTACAGCATGCGAAACAACACCGACCTGCGACCCGAAGCCGTTGCCGCCTTTGTGCGTGGCGAAATAGCACGAGCCCTGAGGACGAGAAAGCCATACAACGTGAACTTGCTACTGGGAGGATTTGATCCCATCACGAAAAAGCCGAGCCTCTACTGGTGTGACTACCTGGCAGCGAGGGCCAAAGTTCCCTATGCTGCTCACGGATATGCTCAGTACGTACTCATACTTCGTCCTCCTGCTCATTGCTGGATATGGATGTCAGGTCTGAGCAGGTGGCGTGCTAACAGCTTGACAGGTACTACTGCCTCTCCATTCTGGACAAACACCATCATCCCGATATCGACCTAAAGAAAGGCATGGAGATACTGAGAATGTGCACGGATGAACTGAAGAGGAGATTACCGATTGATTTCAAAGGAGTTTTCGTGAAAATAATTACAGCAGATGGTATCAAGGCTGAAGAATACCTTGATGACAAGCCGGTTCTGCCAGCTTAATTGGCGTCGGATGAAGTTATAGGTTCTACGTCTGCTGATACGTTGATACGGCTTACGATGCTGTATCAACCTGTAGTACAGTGCAAGATCCACCGTTTGTGAACTGCCGCAGCGAATGCCTTTATCGAAGGTCCTCCTTGTACTTATACTGCATAGACTCGAGCGTTAAGATAGCGGAGTTCGGCATATGCAAGCTGTATCATCTCTGGGCAATGGCAGGTCAAGGCACAATAAAAGAAAGCTATATGCTAGCGCTTGATTTCTTCATTTTCTACTTTGACACTCTAAACGAGCTGTATTGAATGATTTGATTTATCTGCCCACTCTGACCTTAATCACTCCGTCCAAAGCATCGAGAGCACTGTCTCTCATGGATTTCGCGTAGCGCCCTAATCTCTCAGCACCCAGCAACTCTTCTAGGTTCGAGTCCTTTTTCATCATATCGAGTATTTTTCGAACGCCTGTTGACTGCATCTTGTTCCTCCAGGCTCTGGCCGCGTCTTGAACCGAGTCTGCCCTCTTGATGATATCCTTTCGAAGCGAGTGGATTTGGGCAATAGACGGCTCCTTCGGCAAGCGACTGACTTTGTCTAGCTTCTTGGCTGTGACCCAAACTTCGCATATCTTCTCCCATGCCTTGAGTACTTCAAGCTCTGAATACAGGAAGTGCAGAATTGTCCACATAGGCATATCAAGTTCGACTTCGTCCTTATAATCTGTTTGAACATGCTCCTGAATGTGGTTGAAAGTTTCGAGGTGTTGCTCGGGTGTCATGAGTGATGGAGTATTGGGCAATTGCATCAATTCCCAGATTAGTCTCTTGGTGAAATCCCACTCAAGCAGAAGGTATCTGTGCTCAACCGCAGTAAAGTCAAGTTTTCCATCTTTCAGGAGGTCCACTATTGCATTTTGACAAATCACTGCCGCTTCACTCTGTGACGGCCCAGGGCATGCCTTTGTTTGAAGTATTGTCTGTGTGAGGTCCAGTTGTGTGCATATTGTGACCCAGAGAAGTCGGGGTGTAGGACCTGCAGAGCTTAGCTCGTCGAAGCTCGGAGTCAGGGAATGCTCGAAATCGGGAAACACGTCAAACCCACGGTCGTCGTTAAGGAATTTTCTACTCAGGAAATGTGGCCGCGGTCCAAGAAGCAAGGTCTCATCCCTGAGGCGTGCCATTCGACGTTGTTCGATCTGATGGATTACTCGAGCCATGCTATGATCCACTTGCTTCTTGAAGGTGATGTATTCAAGCACTTTGTCGAAAGGAATATCGTCCAAATCCTCCGATATGCTGTCCACAAGCTGCTGAGACGCCCGGGAATACCAGGGTTGAATGTTCATGCAACCTTGTAGAGGATCTTTGATGTCATCTGGTAGTTTGGCGGATTGCTTGTCGGTGGCTGGAAAGGGATGTATTGTTGATATTCGCGTGTAGAACAGATATTTTGCCGTCTCATTTTGCACTTCCTTAAGATTGAGTTGATTTAGAGCAGCCATTGCAAGAGAGCCGAGTCCAAGTAAAATGTAGGCTCTCAGCTGGAGTAACACCACGGGATAGCTGAGAGGACCTGTCTCGTTAAGGTACTGAAGCAACGTCACCGCCTGAACTAAGCTAGTCTTTGACAGGACTTCCTTATTCCATTCGGACTTGGTTGCTAGATTTCCATCTCGTTGCATCAGCCCAATAGGGCTTCTGGGGATCATTCTGAACAGAGCAACCGCAGCCAGAGTAGCCGCTTCATTACCAATAGGAAGGCTGTGATCTCGACAGAATTCGAAGAGAAGAAGGCAGTCTCTTGTAAAGTTGATTATCTCACTCGGTTGAGGTTGATCACCTTTCGAGAGGCATAGCATATAGGTCATTTTGAGTAAGTTGATCTCGCTCAATGCCCAGTCTTCGAAAGACTGTTTTAATTGTAAGCGGATTCATTTGACTGTAGTTTAGATTTTCCACTTACTTGAGAAGAATCCGCACCACCTTGCTGCAGCCATGCTCTTGCTGACTCGAGGAATGTCTCAGCTTGACCCTCTTCAAGATCTTCCAGATATCCGCGAAGATCATCAAAGCAACTGGGTCTGGTACATTGCCTGTAAAAGAACTGCAGACACTCCGTCGGTAGATCAAGCGCCTCGATGTTGCTCTTGTAGTAGAGACCCGCACAGGCTGCATTTCGACTATGTCGTTTTTTAGCAAGATAGCGTTCGATGAGCGTTAGGACAGCAACTTGATCGCTAGATGCACGGTCAGTATTCTTGAAATTTTGGGGTTTCATCTCAGTCAATTACCTCCTTGTGCACCCTTCCTCCGTCGCGGCATCAATGAGATATGTCCAGATGTCAGAATCGTCTACCCAAATAAGCTCCAGCGGTATTTCGCCAGAAGATTCATCCATGGCATCCAGAAGAGCACTCAAATTGGTGAAGCACCATTCGTAAACCGCCTTATGTCGCTCTAGGTTGACAAGAACCTCAACTTTTAGTCGCTTAAAGAATGAATCTCCCTTTACAAGATCCGAGCCTACTCCAATCAGCGGATTTTCGAGCACCCTCAAAAGCTCTTCAAAGCGTGATTGATCAACATAAACGGCAACAAGGAGACGTAGCTGTTGAACAGTCTGAATCTTCCTGGGCGTAGCTTTGTTGTTCAGAGTACTGGCGACAGCGTTTTCTAGGCTTCGAAAGGAGAGCGTTTCGAGCATTTTACAAGTTTTCGGATCTGAAATTCGATACATTTTGGCTTGCAAATGAGTGAAAGCAATCCACATGAAGTGATAGTAGGCGTTAGACGACTGTTCCTTCTGCAGCGAAGCGAAAACTTGTTGTGCGAGGTCCCAATATCCATCTCTCACCGCTGCCTGAAACATATACTGTCGATAGCTGTGTTTCTGGTTTTTGTTGGCCTGCTCAATTGCACGCGTCCATAAATTCAACAGGAACGATCCGCCAATAATTGGTTGTTCATGGTAAATGGCTGCGCGGGATTGTGCAATTGTCTCCTGGATGCCAGAGAGCATTTCAGGATCCACGTTCCGGCCAAGATTCTTGATGTTTTCCAGGGTTTCTAGTACTTCGCTATCACGATTCAGATCTTGAAGAAACAGCGCGTGGGCAAGCTAAACGTGGTCAGCGGCTGCATGGAAGCGACACTTGAGCATCAATACCGTGTACACCACGTTATTTGGATCACGCAAAAGGCGTTTCTCACAAATTTTCATGCCGTTCACCGGGTGGTTCTTGTAGTTAGCATGAAGCTCCTCGACTTGAGCATACTTGGATGCCATGACGGTAATGGCTGTCGGTGATGGAAGCGAATATGAAACGACTGGTTGTTTACGATATCGATATTATCTAAGGTTATGGCATTCAGCGAAAGAAATACCATACTGGCTTTGATATGAATGCGACTAGATTTGTGTACGTTCGAATGTTGTTAAAGTTGAAGCTCCCAAAGTTGTGACTTCCAATAACAGAAGCCTTGGTTCGACTTTGTGGTGGTGGCTGTGCTTCAATTCCGCCACGCGAGCGCCATACATCCATGAAAGTCAACTTCAATCTTCGAATACGGACCAACTCCTTTTCTTCATGTCAGATCACCGAAAATGCCGTCGGACGACCTTCTCGACCATGCGAAGAGCGATCAGGATTTCTACGCTCTTCTTGGAGAAGGCATCCATTCAGCCTCAACCGAGAAAGAGATCTCGCGTGCCTACCGTCGCGCTGCCTTGAAATCGCACCCGGATCAGAACCCCAACGATCCAAACGCTGTTACACGATTTCATACTCTTCAAATCGCCTACGATGTCCTTTCAGATCCTGCTGCGAAGGCAGCCTACGATAATGCGCGAGCGGCGAGGGAAGCGAGGAGAAAGCAGACGGAGATGTTCGAAGGGAGGAGGAGGGCGATGAAGGAAGATTTGGAGCGCAGGGAGAGTAGCGCTTTCAAGAGGAAGAGAGGTGAAATGGATGCTGAAGAACGATTTGAGCAAGAACTTCGAAGGTTGGCGGAAGATGGAAGGAAACGACGTAAAGAACGGGAAGAAGCACTCTTGCGCGAGCAAAACGCTTCCGTACAAGACGAGGATGAGATTACAGAGAACACTGCTGGCGCTATGGAACCAGATCCGGTCGAGCCAACGCAAAACAGTGGGCAAGGTGTTCCAGAAATTAGCCGGACGGTCAAAGTACGCTGGCATCGGGAAAGCTCCGGCGTGAGTTTCGACAAGGAGAGTCTTGAACGCTTATTTAGCACCTTCGGCACAATCGAAAGTACTCTAGTCCTAAAGGACCGAAAGATGCGCCTTGGGGATGAACAGAAAAAGCGTCTTATGGCAACTGGGTTTGTGGTTTTCAAATCCATTGTTGGAGCTCATGCTGCAGTTGAAGATCTTAAGCTTCAAAGTGGACCAGATTGGAGTTTGTTCGAAAGTATTGAATGGGCCGAAGGCAAGGAGCCTGACTCTATACAACCTAAGAATACCTCGGCGACTTCTGCAATAACCTCAGAGACTTCTGCAACAACGTCAGAACCCAAGCTAACTGCGCCTTCAAATTCAGCAAAGAAGCTACGGGAGTCTTTCGCGTATTCCAGTTCAAAGAAGATGCAATCAGCTAGCCATTCTTCGCATTGGGAATATCATGAAAGGATGAAGAACGGAGATGGACGTCAGAAACCGCCGACCTTCTCCTCTTTTTCATCGGCAAAGCTCAGCACGCCAACTGGTAGCTCACTTTCACGGGGAACTCAAAGCACAAGTCTTGAAGAAATCACCATGATTCGGCTCAAAAATGCTGAAAAAAAGAGGCTTGAAGAGCAGATCCGGAGTGAAGAGACAGCAAACACACTGGAGGAATGATATACGATTATTGATACCCATTCGCGAAAAGGATATTGTTTTGGATTGGAATTTTGCTTGATTTACTATGGAGATTGAGATAGACGAACAATCTACTTAAATCTCGGACTAAATGTTCTCCTGATTACCTTTTAAATTCCCATGTCCTATGTGAGTTAAGTAATGGTTGGTTCTCGCACGACGCTATGTGCACAACTTTGATTTAATTTACATATCGTACATTGCGATTTCATATCGTGCTTCGGAAACGGGTTGGACCCTCGATCCGTTTCGTATACCATATTCACCTCCGTCCGATTTCGTCCTTTCCATTTAGCATATGTATCTATTTATTCTCCTAACGTGGTCACTAAGTTCACATTTCCATTAATTTTGTTCGCTTCGAATTGCTACGAATACCCGAAATAATGTCGAACCAACGAGTTTTACTCCTTGGCGCCACAGGTGAGACTGGTGGTGATATTCTGCATAGCCTTGTCGAGGATGGTAGCTTCGTAAGTTGTATTCCTATTACCACATACCTGCTTGTTTGAAACACCCGTCAGCTGTTGGAAATAGTCTGGGTGAAACAAACTTCATTTCTTGCGAACTGAATCTTTCGTTCGGACCTAATTTCTGTTAAGCAATGTTTCAATCATTGTTATATGCTCTACAGACTGGACATTCCCAAAGGCCTTCTGTTGCGGAAGATGAGTAACGGCAAGTACAGGAGATTTCTCTCATCGTTCGTCCTTCATCTATGGAGAAACCGGAAGCTAAATCTCTAAGGGAACGCGGCTTCCCCTTCGTCATCTCAGATCTCACTGAACCAGTGGACGAACTTGCCGAAAAACTGAAAGGCTTCGACACGGTTATCTCAGCCATTGATGCAGGAGGCCTTATGATCCAACTAAGTCTGAGTACGAGCATTACCACTCAATTACTTCTTAGCGGTTTCGAGTCAGTTAATGACCCGTGCAGTCGACGCATCGGCAAAGGCTGGAGTGAAACGGTTCATCCCATGCTTCTTCGGCACCATATGTCCGCCGGGCGGAGTCATGCAGTTGCGTGATGTCAAAGAGGTTATCTTGAATGCAATACTCGTTGCTAAGTTGCCATACACAGCAGTCGACGTAGGATACTGGTACCAAGTTAATTTTCCGCGGGTGCCAAGCGGCAAGTTCGACTATGCGATAATACTTCGTGGTATTAGCAATCGATTTATAGGAGATGGAAACGCAAAAAACATTCTGATGGACAAGAGGGACGTTGGAAGATTGATGGCAAAGATCATAAAGGACCATCGAACTTTGAATCACAAGGTGGTGACAGTGGGAGCGGTACTAAGCCAGAACGAGATATGGGATATTGTTGAGAAGGTCACAGGAGAGAAACCGGAGAAGCAAATCATATCCGAGAGCGAGCTCATGAAGCAGCTTGCTGCCGCCAAAGAAGCCGCCAGTGGAGCCACGGGGTTCTCTCCCATGCTAGCTATGTTGAGTTATGACTACAGCAAGTACATTCGCGAGGACAACACGCCAGAGAATGCGAAGTACCTTGGTTACCTCGACGCTCGGGAGTTGTATCCAGATTTCCAGCCGATTACTTTCGAAGAGTTCTTGAAGGAAGCTTTGGATGGGAAGGCGGCAAAGATCTATGCGAATAGGAAATTGGAGCAGTACTTCAAAGCGATGGAGGAATCTGGGATAGAAAAGTAGGAATCCAGCGCGCAAGATGTCTCCCTGACTACAGCAGACAGATAATATGATCGTCGATTATCGAACTGATTCTAGGCTGCTGTGGGACCTGCTTAGTTTCTTAATCGTCCAAAGTATGTGATTGCTTTCTATGTAGCCAAGTTTGGGAACTTAGATGACATGGATTAAATAGGGTTCCGAGAAGGGAGGAAATAGAAAGGTTTAGTGGGAAAAATAAATGACCTTCCGAAAAGCCCACACCACCATGTTGGAAAGAACCTCCACCGCGAGGACTTCACTGTGAGGTTGAATTTTCTTTGTGACATCGGACTGTGCGTGGGCGGCAATTAAAGCTAGTTGTCACTTTCCTCTTCTCCATTGATGCCGTTCGACGGCGACAGCTTGGAAGTCGACTTTGGGCCACCGAGTAACCGCTCAATATCTGCGAGCCTGGTCGTCTTTGCCGTTCCTGATCTTTTCCCTTTCTTATCGCTGAGAGCAAGCTGCATCAATCTCCTCTTGTTTTGCTGGATGTCCAACACGGACTCCTCAATACTTCCCTCTACGATGAGCCTCCATACTGTACATTCCTTCGTTTGGCCAAGGCGATGTACGCGATCCACAGCTTGGTCTTCAATAGCAGGTGCCCACCTAGAGACAAAGTGTTAGCTTCTTGTAAGTACATCAAGACGATAATGGGCTAAACGTACCAGGTGTCGGCGAGAATGACTTGGCTTGCTGCGACAAGATTGAGGCCGACGCTGCACACGCCCAGCGATGCAAGCATGATCGTACAGTCCGGATCAGAATCGAGAGCTTCCAATGCGGCGTCACGCTTTTTGGCTGTCATTGTGCCGTCGATACGACAGTATTTGAAATTCTTTTCGTTGAGCTCCGCCTGCACGATATCCAGGAATCTGGTCCATTGACTGAAAATGATTGTCTTCGTACCATCCCGTTTGGCTCGTGTTGCATGGAGGATAGATAAGAGAGCCTCAACCTTGCTGCTTGTTCCAGATACATCCATAACTTCTTCGTTACCTTGTGTTGGCTTTACCAATTGCGCAATGCTCTTAAGTTCAGCACGGCAGAAAGGACATTTCTGCTGCTCGTTGATGACCCGCTCAATGCAGGGAAAGCAGAAGGAATGTGTACAGGCTGTGATGACGGGGTCTTGCATGGTGTCAAGACAGATCGGGCAGTCCTCCTGAGACTCAATCTTCAACCTTAGAGCGTCCTCTAAAGCGGCCGTCACGGCTGGCGTCAGTTCGAGAGCTGTTCCAAAGGAGTCTGGTAGATTGAAACGGTCTTTCCCGCACAGTTCCCAATGGTTGCACACTTGTCGCAGTCGAATTAGCACCTCGAGCAAGTGATTGTAAGCTCGAGTCGATCCTCCAGCACTACGACTGTCGCGGTATTCTACCAAAGTGCCTTTAGCCTCTGCTTCCAAAGAATCGTACTTCTCTTGTTCATGCTTCGATAGCTTCACCTTGAACAGACGATCGTCAAGCTCGGGAAGATTCAAGTCGACAAACTTCATTTCCTTTTTGCGGCGGAGACAAATGCTTTGCATCAGTGCTTTGAGCAGGAGGCTTCCTTTCTCGTCACCCTGATTCACCGGACGAATCAGCTGGCTGTTGAAGAGCTCGAAGGTGTCAATCCCACCAGAGAGTCGGAGAAACTTGACAATAGAGTAGAGATCTTTCAGAGTGTTGACAATAGGGGTACCGGTAAGAACCCAGCGAGATTTGGCATGCAGCTTGCAGGCGGCAACTGCTTTCTTTGCGTTAGGATTGCGAATGGTGTGTCCTTCATCTAGGACGATTCTCCTCCAGTTGATGGAGAACAGACCATGTTTCCTAATTCCGTCGATCGACTCATTGCCATTTTTCCAATACTCCATCATGACCGTCTCATATGTTGTGATGACAACATCAAATTCTGTGATCTTCTTGGGATTGATTGGGATCTTGCCTTGTCCGTGATAAGTCAGAATCTTGAGACCGTGTTTATTGCTGACGTGTTTGTAGATCTGTCCACTCCAGTTGCTCATAACACTCATCGGGGAGACAATCAGAGTCGCGCCAGCACCGCCATTCGTGGTGTGCTGTGTCAAAAGTGGATCGGCCACGATCAACGAGATGATCTGAACAGTTTTTCCAAGACCCATATCATCCGCAAGGATACCTCCGGATGCGAGGTCTGGTGTTTGGTCTTTGAGTGAAAAGTTGGTGGCCGTATTGGTTACAACCCTTGGGTTGGCCTCTTGTCGTTTCCAAAGTTGGACAGAATCCTTTGAACCGACTGGAGGTAGCGAAGGGTTTTCTTTATCCACCAACCAACGAAGACCTTGCCGCTGGTATGGCAGTAATTTGGATTCGAGGCCTTCGGGCTGCTCTGCCATTGGCATGTTAGCAAGATGGTCTTCGTTCATTCCAAACTTCTCCACCATCTCTTCAAAATTCTGCCTGGCACTGAAACGCTCTGTTTGTTCCATGATTCGATCCATAGCCTGACCCCAATCATCTTGATTCAAGCCACCGCTCCATTGTCCTACACCATCCTCCCACGGGTCTGTGCCTGGACGGCCTTTCTTTTTCGTTTGTTTCGCGAGCTGAGCCATTTCCTTTACGCGAGCTTTGTCGGCTTGCTCCTGCTTACGGGCGTTGTCTATAGGCAGCTTTGCAGCACGCATCTCAGATATGAGGGCGCTACGCTGCACTGGGTCGCTGGAACCAAGGAGATTGAGTTGTAGCGGGCATTCGTAGAAGTCCTTAGGTCCATTTGTAAAGCCTTCGAGCATGAGTGACTTCGAGTCGAGGAAAGGCGCAAGCTTAGCAGCGACCTGACGCGGAATATGTCCGATTCGTTCCGACCGTACATTGTCAACCCTAATTGCGTTTGAATCGTAAGGGTTGCTGGGTTCGCGAATTAGAAGAACACTTTCCCCACTGGTGATGTAGCCGTTGTAGTATCTGCATCCGACGATCTTTGTGTTCATGGAACCGTAAAGTTGCAGACTCAAGATGTACGAGTCAAATCTATCCGATGTATCTGCCTCTTCATCGAAGTCCTCACCACCATACAGTTCGTCATAGATGGCTTGGCTGCTTGATTGGCTTGCACGTGGAGCATGACTTGTTTGACTGGACGCGTAGTTACTTTGGTTTTGCGACGAGCTGTGATAACTACTGTTTACTGACTGGCTGGAGGTGAGGCCACTAGCAGGGTTCGAGATTCGAGCAGCTTTCTGACTTCGAGGTTCTGTGCTGTTGTTTTCATGGTCGCCTGTAAGGTCTATGACATCGTAGGTACGCTTCTTGTTCGCTGGAGCCATGTCTATGAGTCCTTGAACATATGAAGAACGAAAAGAGGAATTGGGAAGTTGCGGAAGTTTGTAATGGAAACGCGTGGGATTGTTATGTTCGATCACGTTGCAAGGATTCAACGCCACACAATCACGAAAACACGTGCCACTTCCAACTCCTTCTTCAAAGCTTCATTCCTTCGCAAATTGCCCTTGACTTTAGGGCAAGAGCTTGGATTTATGTTCAAGACAATGTTTGATTGAGCTATACGTGCATAGGTTTGAGGTAGCAAACTTGGTTCTTTTGCGACTGGAGTTGTACAAAGCTGCGTGGTTATATCGTGTCTGAAGCACAGTCTTTGAAAGCGTGTATGACATCAGATTGAGACAAGTCGATTGTACAGTGACCTGATACTTACAATTCCGTCGTTAGATCCTATGATCTAAAGCTTTTCAGTGACTAAAGCCGTCACTCCGTCGCTCAGCTCCAGTCTCGTTATCTCTTCAACGTCGGCTGAGCCAAAGGGCATTTCTCCTGTGAGAATATGGCAAGCCAAAAGGAACTTGACCCAAGCGAAGGCTACCACCCTGTTACGGCCGCTCTGTACGGCACATCTGAAGATTGTAAGAGCTGCGGGCTGGCCAGCACCAGCAAATCGATCGATATACCTACTCTCAACTATTACTCATTCAAACATATCATCAGATTCCATATCACGCCCTCGCGGTAAGCTAGGTCCAACTCCTTGCAGACCTTCTCAGCATCCTTTCTAACGATAAAAATATTGCGTGTATAATGGCACTGATGATGACATCGTATCCGCTGTCTCGGATATATTTGGATAAAGAGCTTGGAGGACAGCGTGAATGCAGGTATCATTGGAAGAGACATTGCCCGCCATAAAATATGCAATCCTCCAACCAATCTTGTAGTCGGTAATGATACGCAACAGAACCTCCGCCATGTTCTCACCTGAATGCCTCCAGAAATCCCTGCGCTAGCTCTACATATTAAGACACCTGCTTCTCAAACATGGCTACTAAGTTACACGCCCTCGGAACTCAGGAGATTGATCATTAGATGTAAAACATTCTCACTCAAAGGCGGAGGGCCTAGGTTCCGTTGATTTCCCCCATAATCTTAGCGAAGTATTTTCAGATCCATGCTCTCCGAACTTGGGAGGTTGATGGTTAGATGTAAGGTATTCTCACTCTCAAAGGTGGAGAGCCTAGGTTCCGTTGGATCTCCCATAACCTAAGCGAAACTTTTTTTTTTTTTTTTTTTTATAGGTAAATCCCCTCGGAACTTGGTAGCTCCGGATGCGATTCGACATATAAAGCTCTCGAGCACGGTGCTGGAACTCTCCCTGATGGCGCTCAGAATGACGGAACCTGGGTTACCGACTGGCATTGTGTGGAAGAGGACGGATATGTTCACCTTTGATTTAATGTAGCTCCTGGAAGCTCCGACATTATCAATACTGCATATTAGAAATTGCTAACGTGACATGCTAAGATTACAGCGAAGAGATTACAGGATATGGATAGCGCGACAAGTGGAAGTAAGAATTCAACATTTCAACACAACGGCAGCATTATTTACTCGACATCTTGTACTTACTACGGCAATCTAAAGCTCTCTGTCACTTCTCGCTTCTCTCTCGTGACACATCCAGATACTTCAAACAGCTAATATTATTAGCACACTGGTAAGCGAAGCACAAGCCACAAGTCGCCAGAACGGTGGTTTATCTGGTATATTTCGGAAAGTCAACGAAACTCCCAACTTTCGGGCCGACGTTCAAGATGTCGTTGGCTAGTGGCATTGTGTGGATATCAACGATGACATTAAGTATAGCGGAGAAACTGATCAACAAGGAGTGATGGATGACCTTATCAGCAAAAGATACCCCGATGACGACAGCTCAGCAGAGATTGGCCCATTGCCCAGCGGCGGACGGGAGACGTTCTTTTCCTGCCGTTCTTCCGTTGGTGATTTCGCTAACCAGACGTAAGACGTGAGGGCTGCATTCGTCATCGATATTCCGGGCCCTTTCGATATGCATATTGTCTTGGTTGCAAATTCAATTCCACTTGACTTTCCATCCAAGTTTGGATGAGCTTTTGAAAGGGATCACTGCAATATCTCCATGTCCAAGATGGTTGCACACTGTTTCTTGATGGCGTACGAGTGTGATATTTTCTTGTTTTGCATTCTGAACACCGTAAAAATTCCGACCAAAACCTCCAAGGAAGGCCCGAATCTTCTCAGGGGTGACCTCTTTCTCGGTTATGATGCCTTCCTGGCACGCATCCTCGAGTGCACTAAGGACATACTGTGTAACGTAGGGCTGCGTGAAAACTCCAGCCGCAGCCTTCCCCGTTCGAAGTTCTCCGCACGTCTTCGCTTTAACCGGATGTGGAGCGCTATCGCTGCCGAAGAAGAACTTCGGATTCCCAGAGACCACAGCCCTGAGTAATGCATTACGGTCCTCAGGTGTCTTGGCAACAGGTTTACAAAAACAATGCGGGTCGCCTGCCCAATCGTCGACGATGAGAGAGAGGTGATGAGCTGTGATTGTTGCAGCAACGCTGGAGCCGCATGCCTTCACTGCTTCAATTGCGGCCGTCGTAGTGCAGTGCTCGAGAATGATCCGTAACTTCGGGAACCGCTGGTGTAGATCAATTAGAGTAGGTAGAAACCGTTCTTCAGCATTGAGAACAGTGATATCAGAGCCAGGTTCCCGTGGAGTTTCGCCATGCAAGTTGAGGATCATGTCCTGTCGTTCCATTTCTTCGAAGACCGGATAGAATACTTCGTAATCTACCACTCCAGATGACGAGTTCGTCGTTACACCTGCAGGATAAGACTTTATGCCGGTAATGCCTCCCTTCTTCGCTTGGATGACGGTCTGCGGCGTGATGTTCTGGTGTAGATATAGAGAAATAAGGAATACAACGTTGGGCTCTAGCTTCTCTAATCGGGCCTTGTAATTCAATGCGTGCTCTACACTTGTGATGGGTGGAACGAGATTTGGCTATTCATCGTTAGGACAATGCCACTTAGAGCAATCAAGCATAAACCTACCATTACATAAACCATATTGACGCCTCCGCTTCGGATTGTAGGAACCACCGTCTCCATCATTGATCCATCGCGAAGGTGAACATGTGCGTCAAATGTCGCGGTGACTTCAAGATTTTCGAGCTCCTTGAGACCCATTTTGTTGATTTGGCAAGATATTCCAACACAAAATGATGCTGTTATTAATCTGAAACAAAGAGTGAGGAGCAGGGTGTAGTGGGCGACTTGGGCCGTCACCGACAGTTCGCTTCTAAAAGCCGCTTTATATCAGATTCTGCTGCGGATCGCGAACGCTGGAAATAATCGGGAGAAAGTGAAGGCCGTGAAGAGACTCGAAGTCTTTTTCTTGAACAGCTTCGGAACTTCAAAGAGTTTCTAGTAGGCGTTTGCGTGGGTTTGTAGAGACGCGGAATGCCGTTCCGTTTAAGTAAAGGTGATGATTCTCCGGATGGAACGTGCGACACATATGGTACTTTACTTTTGCCGGAACGGGTTCAAGCTGATTTCGTATTGCCGTCAAACCCAACCAGCGAAGGGCAGGCACCTCTACGTGGTGTTGGGGAGGAGAACGATACTCGAGTGCCAGAGGGCGTTCTAGATTTTCAGTTGGTAAGCTCTCAGCTAGCATACGAGGCTCTTCCCCATTGGGAAAATCGCCGACTTGTTTAAAGGCAACAGTGAGTCAAAAGACACTGACCGAGCTACAGAATGTTGAAATATTTACATTGCAATTCACTCTCCAGAGCAATCGTTCCTGTTTTCCAACCATTTCAATTCCAAAGTCAGTGTCATTGAGGCAACACCGCCTATCTACAATCGTTCATACCACCCAGCATGACGCTCACTGTGGAACCACTCCTCGATTCAGACGTAGAAGAGTCCCTTCAGCTCCAACACGCAGCCTTCCACTCAGGCGGCGGTATGTCGCTGCTACTCACTCCGGCGGCCGAACTGAGTCCCACCCAACTGCGCGAGCTGAGCGCGCAGCGGCGCAAAAAGCTAGCCGAAAACCCGCACGCGCACTTCCTGAAGGTGGTAGACTCAGAGCTCGGCGCCGCCAACGGGAGCAAGGGGCGGATGATTGGGGTGGCGCACTGGGACGTGTTCGGTACGGGCGCGACGGCAGCCGACCTCGACGAGCTGTGCGCGATGCCGCCGCGGCCGGCGCTGGAGCGCGACGCCGTGCCCAGCGAGGCCTTCGCCGAGGCCGTCGGCCGCGCCTGGGACGACTTCTTCGGGTACATGGTGGCCGCGCGCCGCCGCTTCTTCCCGCGCGGCCCGGCCGCGCTACTGAATGTGCTCTGCGTGCATCCGAGCGCTCAGCGGCGCGGCGCGGGTGCGATGCTTGTCGAATGGGGAGTGGAGAAGGCGGATGCTATGGGGTTGACGGGACTCGTGGAGGGGAGCAGGATGGGTGCGCCGCTGTATGCGAGGTATGGGTTTGAGGTGGTGCATCGGGAGAGGTTTGATATGGGAACGTATGGGAAGGAGTTTGAGGGTAAGCACGACGAGAATGTTATTATGATTCGACCTAAGAAGGGGGAGAAGCTCGAGTACCCGACAGTGTAGGAGATGGATGTCTTCGGGCTCCATGGATTCATTAATGTAGAAGGGAGTGAATTGGCCTAGAGAAAGCATTTGCATTAAAGCTTGGAGCCGCTGGGCGTTGGTAAGACAAATTGTTCATCGATTTGTTCTTGCTGGCTTTCTAGCATCTAAGTTCAGGCTTGGAGTTGCCGAAAGCATCATGAATATAAGGTAATGTATGTAGAGGTAAAGGTCAATTCGCTGTAGAGAGTGATGTCCAAAGTTGCTGCTCAGTCGCTTCTTGCTACTCTGCAATGCTAGTACGATATCTCCATAGTGAAACACAGTTAGCAAACCACCAAGAATATGCCGAAAAGCTCTCCTATAATGGAACCGCGTGTTCAACAGAAACACTGTTAGTCACGTCTTCCCGAACGCTAATCACCTCCGACTACACATCAGAAATAGTGCTGTCAGTGGCAGCGAAGCCGGGGTCAAAGCCGTTCTGTACGCCGCACCGATCTTTGCGACACCCATGCTCGTCCCACGTAATCTTATTCCCAGTACGAAGTGCCTCTTGAAGAGCTTCAGCAATCTCCATTCCCCTCAGCGAACTTTCCAGGTCGAAAGGTAAGGCCTTGTCGAGAAGGACCGCGTTCGCGAACGTCTCCAACTCATTTACAAAAGCGTGTTCATACCGATCGTAGAAGTCATCTCCAACCTCGTTGCTGATACCGTCGGAGCTAGCGAACTGAATCAAGTCGCGGTGAGGATGAAGATTGATCTTCAGAATACCGTTGGTACCTGAGATCTCGGTTGGGTTGTCAAAGCCATGACGTTGGATACGGGAGACATGGTAGTATGAGATCGGCGCCGGAGAGGACGGTGTGGGCGAATACCATTCCACGATTCCGATACCACTGTCTACATCTCCGGTTTGCTGAAGTTCCTGGTGGAGAGCAATGGTGCCAATTGCGGAACAGCTCCTTGGGCGGGGAAGTACGCTGCTGGCAGCGGAAAGAAAATTAATGGTAAGATCGATATCGTGGATGCAGCTGTCTATGAAGATACCCGGGGATTGAAGAAGATAGTTCTTATGGAACTCAGAGTCACCGAATTGGTCGCGATTTTCAGCACGGATTACAACTGGAGATCCTATCTTGCCTGCCTTAATTGCTCGCACGGCATTTTGGTAAGATTTGTCAAACCGACGGCAGAATGCTGTCATAACTTTCAGATGGCTGCGAGACTTTTGCTTTGCGATTGCGAGCACTTCCTTTGCCTGTTCGACAGTCATTGCCAAGGGTTTTTCACATAGCACATGGAGGCCATGCTGAATGCAATCGATGACTTGAGTCTGGTGAAGATGGGTTGGAGAGGCAATAATGACCGCTTCTAGGTCTGATTGCTGCAGCATGTCGGTGATATCGCGGTAGATTTGAACACCGTAAGGAGCGAGCTCTTCGGTTGCCCATTTGAGGTTTTCTGCGAGGACGTCGCAAATGCACACAAGATTCGTTTGTGAGACACGATGGACAGCGTTCAAGGCGTGCTGTTTCCCCATGCGGCCTATACCGACCACACCCACATTGAGTCTCTTTGGCGGCGATGGTTGTGAATCCAAGTATGGCTTGGTTTGATGAGAATTGCCATTCGTTACGACAACAGCGTTGGTAGTGTCGCGGCTGTGAGGCATTGCGACTTGTTTCCTCTTTGTAAGCAGATTCGTATACTCCGTAGTCAGGATGCAAGAGTACTAAAAGATAGACTTATTTAATGATTGACTGCGCGGGAACAAAAGTTGAAAAAAATGCTCAGACGTAGTTCAAACGCCACGGACGGAAGTAGTCCGTGGTGGATTCAGTGTCTGCCACGGCGTCTTTTATGCCCACAGCGGGGAGTGTCATATGACACTGCGGGAGAGATAGAGGTCTGTGAAGTATGTGTAAATGTCGTACGATCGACAGCGAATATGAAGATCTCAGCTGACGGGAACGGCAGTATACGTTTGATCGGGAACATTGACGTCCCAGGGACGAGTTTTGGTATACGATAGTTGAAATCGTTCCGCCACAGAGCGCACGACTCGGTATCGACTTAACGACCAACTTCATCGTTTTGCTATGATTGGAATACCACGATGATCTCGAACATCTGGGTACCTCAGTTAGCATTCGCGAACATTCTATGAATGCGATGGTGGCTTCGATCCACTCGGCTCTCGGAGGTTGTTCGCTTATGCTGGTACATCGCCGAATGCGGTAGCAGGGCACGCTTATTGCGAATTGCTGCACCGGCTAGTGTGAGCGGCCTACGAAATTCAGATGCTAGCTAGCTGAAGATGGGGAGATTTCTCTGGTCGACCCCACTTCAAACAGAAAGAGGCTGGCGATTTTGCACCGGTTGTACCAAGCGCAGGTTGAGCGAGATGGTACGGGGAGACGGCTGGGAGCGAGAGTACAGTTCAAGAGGGGTTGTCAGGAAAATTGTCGCTAAAAACGCAGGCTTTTGCTGCCGCCTTTGGAGCTTTCTTCCCTCCTTGATGCGAAGCACTACGGAGAGCTAAGGTATGTTATAGGTGGTTAGTACATGCGCGTTGGATTACAGAATCCAGTCGAGAAGTGGCTGATTAAGGCTTGCAGAAGATGGGAAATTTCACCCCAATCATGCGAGACTACGAGTCTGTCCAAATATAGATGTGACTGCTCACATTTCAGCCGCTATTAAGATTTCAATCGTGCTTTTACGCACTACTGACCTTCTCGAAGGTAACCAATTCCTCCCTCGTAGTGAACAAGTGCGATAAGCCTCTGTTACGTTCCTAGCTTTCCTGTGAAAATGGCAGAAGAACAGGACAATCCGTCTCAGCATCCCGGTGAGGAAATGGAAGAACAGGATAATCACACTGGCCAGCGGTTGGACGATACCACGAACTCGGACACTCCTGCCCTGGTTCCGGAAGATACAAGGATTTTCGAGACCAGCGAAGCACCGAACTCTTTGGACATTGCCTCTCTTGCAAAGGAGATACGAATCATCAATGAGCGCTTTCTTCTGCTAATAGAGAAATCCGAGGCCCACAAAGACACTATCGCCACCGAATCCGGAGTTGATACGCTGAAAGTAACACCCGAGGAGTGAAAAGCTGCAAATGAAAATGCTAAAGCCTTCTTCGCTGCCATCCACCCTATGGACTTGAAGTCGAAATTGACTCTCCCGCTGTTTCTGGCCGTATTCTGCACTGAAGGTGTAGGTTGCTATAACAGAAAAGTCATCCAGTCCGTGCTAGTACGAGATACATGGTGGATGCCCAAGCCAGTTATTGTCTTAAGGGATTCATCGATCAATGCACCTGCAAATGAATGGGGTCCTCTCCATTCTTATGAGGACGAGCTAGAGTCGTTTCTCATGTGGAGGGACGTCAAAGATGACATACATTCGATCATCCAGCGGATGGCGGAAGATGGGAAGAGAGATTTGGATCCAGCAACACTAGAGGAAATTGAGAAGATTTCTGCCGCGTGGTTAAAGTCCTGGTCTCAATTGAAGGGCAAGACGCAAAACAGCCATAGCCTATTTATTACTATTGACGATAGAGGCCATCCTATCATGTCCAAATTATCTCAGGAGGTAGGCCGATACCACAATGAGCGTTTCTTACTTCGGCTGCTGATTCAGACCTCAACGAGCTAGAAGCAACACCAGCTGGCCAAAAAATATCGCTCTCCTGAAAAAGCGATTTCCGATCCAGAAGAACACGAGGTCGAGTGTTTTGGCGTCAAAAGGTATTGCCAGGTTCTTCAAAATGATTATATGGATAATTGAGCTAACTTCTACGAAGGACTTGCTGGAATTATGGACCTTAGCTTTCCTTCTTTACCAACTCGATGAACCAATCATTGTGCCCGAAGGTGAATCCGACAGTCCATCATCTAGGGCATGGGAAAATCATCTCATGAGTTTCACCCGACCAAGCCAGTTCGCTCTTTTCTTTATGAGGGCTTTTACTAGTGGTTGGCCACAACAACAGGTCGGAGCTCAGGCGGCGTATGGCCAGGACTGGATTCGTATACAGAAGCATTTCCGCTATTTATCATTTTCCTCAGATAAGACGCAACAGGAACCTCCAATTTCAGGAATACGCTGTAATCGGGTACATGACATTGTTTCTTTGCCAAGCAGCCATCCGACGAGGCAATTCGCGTTGCGTGAATGCCGCTACTCAATAGCTCTAAGTGCGCGCATTGGGACAATGATGCCATTTGTGGTGGTCACTTTATTTGATGGTCAGGAGAACCGACCGTTGAGGACTGAATTGGGACGTGAGTCTTGTTCTCCAAACCGAGGTAAGTTGTTTCTAATGCATTTCTTATTGCTCTTGACTAATTTATCTAGCTTGTAAATATTGCCTACAACAAGGGGCGACGGCAGCTCGTGGTAGATAGCAACTCAATGGAAACCACGGCCTTATATTTCACTATCCTAGACATACTTCGCGTGATGGACGAATGGATTCGCGGAAGTCAAAGACTTAACGCCTTCAAAAATTTCTGGAAGGCAATGAAGCACCAAGACAAAAGTGACGTTGCCATTATTAACTCAAATTGGGAAGTTTTGATATCTCGCCATGACGACATAATTAAGACCTTGCGCGAAAGGATCAGCAGAAAGACCGAGGAAATAAAGAGTCTCCGTGATGGCGTAAGTCCCGATAGCTTCCGAGAGATATCGAAGAACTTACTAAGAAGAGGTTATAACAGTTGCTCAACGCCTCTAATTTCCTCGAGGCCAAACAGGGTGGCAGAATCAACCAATCTATCTTCGTCTTCACCGTTGTGACTATCTTCTATCTGCCCTTAAGTTTTGTCGGTGTAAGTCTTTCGAATAATCTTTGTCCTGAGTGTTGAGTGGCTGAATTCTAGACACAGATACTCTTCGGAATGCACTTATTTGACAGTGCGGATCCACGCAAAACACAGGGATCGTTTTATATATCGACGGTGCTGATATCTCTGGCCACTTATGCTCTCGCAGGGCTCGCAGTTTGGTGGGTGAGGAGGCTTGACAAACAACATGATGTCGGCTCGAAGGGGGTCGGGCCCACAGGGCTTTGGAGTCACCACCGAACTAGTGTTGGTGGAATGGGTCGCCTAACGAAAGTCCACATCCAAATTTGCCTACCGAGGATGGCTCTGGGGACGGAAAATCCTCCGTGTTCCAGAATTTGAAAACCCTGCGCTTTCAGAAACACCCAAAACGAGACGTCCAAGGGGTGTAACTGCGGGCAGGTGGCTCAGGCATATGTCAAGTTACGAAGACACCAAAAACTTCCTCCTTATACCGAATCGCAAGATAGACAGACCAAATGCTTCAATCAATGCCATCTGGAAGAAGGGAATGGGAATGCAAGAGCCCAGAAAGTTGAAGAATAAGAAGAATTCGAAGTGAAGGCAGAAATACGGGCAATGAAGTCGATTTGGGTATCATATAAGTCTGTGTGAACTTTTGAGAGTACATACATTTAACGCCGTCGAACAGTCGGCTTTCTTCTTTCCTTCTCGTCGGTTGGATTGACTGTGGTAGCGTTCCTCACGGCGGCATCTTCAGTTGATTCTGAAACTACTTCATCAAGCACAGGTGAATCCACTCCCTTCCCGAAGACGTTGCTCGTGATCTTCCTGTATACCCATATTGGAAGCTTTAGCAATGCGGTGTCGTAGATGGTCGGATGCTCGATTTCGTTAGGATCGAGGAGGTATTCATGGACTTCACCTTCTTCGGTCGTCTCCTCCAAGTAGACATTCCCAACTGAGTCGACCACCAGTATTTTACCATTCTCTGCAACCACACGTTTCTTCGTTCCTCGCGGCCCTGAGGTTAGAGTAGCTTCTACCGGAGTGCTGATGCCTTTCTCTTTGACTGCTTTTGCTGCTTTTGGATCCTTTGCAGAGCGTTTTTCTTGCTTTTCTTGCAATCTGCGCTGTCTACGATTTGAAGCCGCAGAACCATTCCCTTCAGGACTGGTAGCGGCCGTCACAGCACCTGTGGTAGCAGCTTGACTCTGGCTAATGCCAGGGATACCTGCGATAGCACTCTCATCACCCCAGGCCATACGCCGAGCATGGCGAATGTAGCGTTGCATGAAATCGCGCTGCCGCTTCCAGCTCAAGTACAGAGCTCCATAATGAGCGAGGCCACCCATGACGATAAACAAGCCGATAAGCACAGTGCCGGTTCCTGGACGGTATCTTCGATAATACCAACCGGTGCCTCTCCATGCTGGAAATCCTGTTTTCAGGAAGAAGTCATACCGCTCTCTTTGCGGACCCTTCAAGACATTGTACATGTGTCCAAGGCGTGCAAAGCGTTCATTTGCCTCCTTAACGAACGCATTCACTTCACGCTGACTAGGCTTCTTATGCACCTTTGGTCCCTTTTGGTCTTTCTTTGGCTTGCCGTAGTTGGCAATGAATGACTGTTTTGCTTTGTCTGGGTGAATGCGCGCGGCCTTTTTTCTGTATGCCTTGGTGATCTCGTCGTGGGAGGCGCCAGGCTCGACACCGATGAAGGAGTAGAAAGTGGCATTGGAGCCTTCGCTGAGCTGTAACTCGTCTTGGAGCTGGAAGAGCTGATGATCTGCAATTTGTTGGTATATGCTGGTCCATGTGAAAGAAAAATGTTTAGGCGGTGTGAACTAACCTTCCTTCTCCCAAGCAGCTACAAATGCAAGCAAAAAAGACAACACCACCGCCACGACTGCTACGACCTTCATCTTGACCTCTTCTTCGAAGCTTAGAGATTGAGTCTCGAGTTCTCTTTAATGACTTTTCTTTTCTGAATGACGTCTTGACTCACTATGTTGGTCCACAGGCGATTTGATGCCGGCAAGAGCTACTAGCCTTTGCAAGCGAATACGTGTGCCAATCCGGCAGTCCAGCCAACCTTGGAGGAAAGACTTTGACAGTTGTTCTTTGTTGCCAGCAAGCAAAAGATCTAAAACGAAGGTGCGGGAGAGGAAGGGAGTCAAAGTCGAAGAAGAGGTGCAACCGTGACCTTTTCGCGTCGCATCTCCAAACGAGATCTCCGCCAGGAACGAAGCGAAACTGAACCCAAGGATTCCAAGCTTTTTTTTCACAAGTAGCGGTGGCTCTGGGGTTGTGGGGAGCGAAGGAGGCTTTGGATTGGATCGAATTTTACTCAGCGATCATCAGCTGGCGCACCGCCTCAACTTACGCTCCTGCTCCTATTTTTGCCCTACGCTACACTTATTTTCTTAGGAGAGACGGCGAACGAAGATTCCACGCAGAATCACCTCCACCAACCCTCTCACATCTCTCCGAACTCTCACCTTCTCTTCTCTTCTCTCTCGCTCGCTAGGCAGACACCCTTTCGCCACTCTGTCCTCGTACCTGCTTCTCCACGTCCTGACTCGTTACATCGGCTCATACTCTGGTAACGCGCTTTCCCCCCTTCAAAGGCGATTGCACCAAAATACTAACTTAAAAAGCTTCTTCACCTCACCTTCCTTCCACCATCCTATTCTCCTAAGCGCACAAGCGGGTATACACCATGGCGCGGATAAGCATACCCATCGACGCGTTGACGTCGCGCTTCAACCTCTCGCGCTTCGACTCCTTCCGCAACCAGAGCTTGGGCACGCGCTTCTCAAACCTGAGGTCACTGGGCGAGTTCTTCGACGTCAAACGTCTCTCGAAGCCGGCAAACCTCAGCGAAGCCCAGAGCAGGATCAACTACAACCTCAGCTATTTCAGCAGCAACTATGCCGTTCTCTTCGTCATGTTGAGCATCTACTCGCTGCTTACGAACCTGCTGCTGCTGTTTGTCATCGTCCTCGTTGTCGGAGGCATGTGGGGGATTGGCAGACTGGGCGGTCAAGACCTCGACATAGGCTTCTTCCGCGCGTCGCCCTCTCAGCTCTACACGGGTCTGCTGATCATCTCCGTTCCGCTGACACTCATCGCGTCACCGATTTCGACGGTCCTGTGGCTCATCGGAGCCAGCGCGGTGACGATCCTCGGCCACGCCACATTCATGGATAAGCCTATCGAGTCAGCTTTTTCCGAGGAGGCGGTCTAGATGGTCGGCCGCGAGCTCCAGAATCAGTGCCCCCATGGGGAAGACCACCGGGGAGAAGGAAGGTGCGAGAACGAGACATGTGGGAGCGCGTTCAGAGGTTCGATTCTCAGACATCCGTATCGGATGTCGACAGGTTTCAAGAGGTGTACTCAGAAGACGAAGAAGATTTGCGCGCAGGCGTTATGGCAATGTTGGATCCAAAAAAGCGTTCTGTTTCTGATGAATTGTATTTTACCGATGGAAGATCAAGGTATCCGGTATCACGTAATAGGTCCTACGAAGGATTGGCATATGGAGATCGCTACGACAGCTCCGAAGACGAAGAAGAGGTAGACCACCACTCGCGACCACGCTCAACGCAGGTGGTTCTACGCAACCAAGAGCATCTGGCACGAAAAGCGCTCGAGCGGATCCAGCGCGCGCGAGCAAAAGGCCAACCGAACGTGACGCTGTCACACGAGGAACTCGAAGCGCTAGACCAACGCCGCGACTCAGTATCCGACTCAGCCGAAGGCAAGCGCGACTCACCGACAAAAGACAGCCCACCACGAAGCACCAGCACAGGGGCATGGACGCGGCGGCGCGCCAAATCCAGCGCGACCGGGCCCGCTGGCGCACCACCGAAACGCTCCTCCGGTGCCGCGCCCACCCGCCGCCGCAAAGTCTCTCCCGACGACTCGCCGGCAGCCTACAGCAGCGGCGCGGCGCCACCACCCGCCTTCATGCTGCCAGGGCCCGGCGGCGCGCCGGTGTACTCGCCGCTGGGCTACTACGACGCGGCGCCCGCGGCAGCGCCCTCCTCCCGTTCCGCGTCCTCGCGCCGCGGCCCACCACCTGCCACCTACGATACGCGGTACGGCCCGCCGCGCGCGTTCGTGCCCGCCCAGCCGCCGTACGACTCGGATGCCGGGCGCGCGGCGCGGCGGCGTGCTGCGGCGCCGGCACACGCCGCGGCCGCGCCGCTGCCCTACCCGCTGTACGCCGCGGATCTCGCGTGGTATGGGGCGCCGCTACCGCCGGGCGACCCGCGCCGCGTTGTGAGTGGCCCGGCGGGCGCGGCTTATGGCCGCGTGCCGCTGAGGAGGCCGGTTGCGGTGCGGGTGGGCAGCGGCGAGTATGGGCGTGCGAGGGAGCCGCGGAGGAGGGCGAGTAGTGAGGAGGAGGAGGATGAGGGGGTGGAGGGAGAGGAGGAGGGTGAAGAGGAGGATGACGTGAGTGCCGATGAGCTCGCTGAGGTGGAGTATGAGAGGGAGCGGGAGAGGGCAAGGGCGAAGACTGTGAGACCACGAGAGCGGGATAGGGCGAGGGACACGGAGAGGAGGCCGAGACGGAGGTGAAATGACGATAATTAGACTTGCTGGCTTTTGATTCCATTTGCGGGTTTCTGAACTTCTATTATATTGGTTTATGAGCTTTAGTTTGCTTTGCGAGCTACTTGGCATGGATGCTAGGCGCTTGCTGCGTTTTGCTTCATTGCGCATTAGGTAGGGTAAGGTAGCTATCTGGACGGCGCTTCCAGAGTATGGCAGAGCATGGCAGAGTAGGCACCTAGCTCTGTTGCAATCCAATGGTTCTGTTGTCGATAACTTTTTGGGTCACATCTTCTCCTAAATATCATGACTTGACCCTCATCTTCGCATATACTAACGGTGGTCGACTTCAGTAGTCTCTAGAAAGCACTTCAGACCGTCAATCAGTCTCAAGTGGGTCATAGTACGTAGCTACTTCGTCCAGAACACAGAGATTGAATAAGGAGAAGAGAGAGGGCTAGTCAAAAAAGATTTTAACAAGTCTGTCCGATGTAGCATCGTGATAATTACAACCGAAAGGCATACTCGCCCTTCCCATTTGCTCCACCACCTCCTCTCATCCATGCACGATAAGAGATCGAGCGAGAGATCACGCCCAAGAAAGGACCAATATCCCACCACAGCATATGTACTATACAGAAGCAAGCTTGCCTGCCGCTCCGCCTACTCCGCAACGCCCGCCGCCGCAAGCGGGCCCAAAAAAAAAGCGCAAAGAGGTTATCACAGGATCGTTCGCCGAGCGCCAAAACCAGCCAAGCCCAGCACCCACCGCCGCGTCGGCCTCACCGCTGCAGCCCGAAGTCAAAGCCGCCGATGACGGGCGTCGGCCCGCCGGCGTGGCTGGCCGCGAAGCCGGGGCTGTTGAGCGGCGACGCGTAGGCGCCGGGAATGGAGACAGCGGCGTACTGGGCCTCGCCGGCGGCGAGCGGGGCGTGTTCGTTGATGGTCTGCTCGATGGCGTCGGGGTGGGCGGGCGCCGGCGCGATCTGCGTGATGGGGCTGAAGCCGTCGGTGTTGAGGCGCGGTGTCGCCGTGTGGATGCGGATCGGCGGCGGCTGCAGCGAGAACGGCTGCGGCTGGTTGAAGGTGCGTGGTGCCGTTGCGTACTGCACGCCTTCTTGCTCGGACCCGCTGTCCGACGAGCCGTCGATGTCTTTGCTGGGTGTTGCGGGCACCTTGCCGTTGAAGTATGTCGGGTGGCCTGCTGGTGGAATCCAGCCGCCTGATCGTGGCGACGTTGGGCCGAAGCCGGGCGTGTTTGGTGCAGATTGAGATCGTAGTTGAGCAAGGTACAGGTCTGAGCGGGCAGTGTCACGGCGCGCCATGGACTTTCGGAGTCGGCGCTTGGAGTAGTATCGGTAGAAAGTGATGCCGTAGACCAAGATCGTCAGTACCTCGATAACGACTTCGATGATGCAGCACACGAGAGACCAGTTCTAAATTTTGTGAGCAAACGTTCTTTTATATTTTCTGTTAGTGATCTTACTTGAAGACGGCAGATAAGGGCGTAGTTGATTTCCTCTTGGAAGAGGTCACGACGTGTGTTGTCCTTGCAACTCCAACCCCAGAGGTCTTGGCCATTGCCGTTGACGCGACTCTGATTGAGGATGGCTCCACCAATTCCCCACATGGCGATGCTGAAGCAGAAGAAAAGGACGGCAAAGCTAGTGTAGTAGACGGCAACTTTCTCGGCCCGTCGGTAACCACCTCGAGAGTAGCCCCAGAAAACGAGAATGCACGTTACGAGTGAGACGCAGGAGATGCAGAGAAGGGTAATTTGTGGCCATGGGTTTGTAGTTAGAGCCCATGGTGGGAGATTGTTTCGGGGAGGAATCGATCTGGTAGCGTTGAAGATGGAGAAGGTGGTTGCGATCATGGAAAGTACGATAAGTGAGCAACTGAAGTTCACACCACGAAGGAAGAACTTTGCCGCTCGGACTCGCATCTTTGATTTCTGTGGATACCAGTTAGTTAAGGTTATCGAATGCTTGAGTGGATCAGTCGTACCAAGTCCCGCACTTGTTCTTTGTCGGTGTCGCGTTCGGCCTTCTCAAGATTTTGCTCCTCTTGGAAGGTCGGACTCCTGATAGCGCTCAGGGGATCCTTTGGAAGAGCTCCCGGCGACTTAAGCGCACTCTTCAACGGGCTCTTGAGCGGAGAGCGCGGAGTCGGAGGCGGAAGGTACTTCCGGTCGGTTTCCTCCATCTCGACTGATTCGTGGTTGGGCCTGCTAAGATAGCCGAAGCCTACGTCGGCCGGTTGAGGCTGGGCTTGGTAGTGGTTCGTTGGAGGATCTGAGAAGGGATCTTTTGACTTTTGTGTTGGTTCTATGGGGGAATACACCGTCGTCGCTTCAGCAAAGCGAGCGGTGCGGGGCGTCTTGTTGGAAGTTGAATCTCCGGAAGTGGATCGCGGTCTAGATGTGGATATAGTGACGGTTGGAGGTTTCTTTTCGTCGTAATGGGGCATTGCGGCTCTCGAAACGCAAACAGAGTCGAAACGGTGGAAACGAGCTGCTTGGATGAGATGGAAGAGTCGGCCCAGCCAAGCTCTACGGAAGTGACGAAAAAGAAGAGGAAAGAAAAGAGGATGAGGATTATTTGGTTAAGGCCAGCTTTGAAGGAAGAATGGACACGGTGGACGAGAGCTTGAGGGAGTCGAATGGGTTTTTGTCCATTCGGCGCTTCGCAGCCGCTCTCGGGTAGAGAGGATATGAGTGGCAGCGAGCTGGAGTCGTTAAAGCACAACGAGGGCGAAGATGGCGAGGAAACGGCCATGACAAAGACAGGGCAGGGCTATCCCGGCGGCGAGCGGTGAGTTAGTGGTCGATTGCTCACGAGCCGGCGCCAAATGATGGATATTGCTGGATGTTGTTGCGCTGAGCCATACGGTTGGACCGACACCTGCATCGATATTGGGACGGCGCAGGACGGATCGCAAGGATAACCGCCCACCCGCAGACCAACCACTGTACATGTACAGGTGAGCCTGCGGCCGTCGCCCATTTGATGAGTTTCCTGTACCTTTTGCTCCGTGCTCGCCGAGAGCAGACGATGCCGATTGAGCCGGACGTGCGTCGCAAGAAACAGCCGACCCGAGAGCTCGCAGCGCAGACAACGCAAAGCACACGACAAAAACGAAGGCAGAGGACTCGAGAGAAGCGACATAATCGAAGCTGCTCGGCTGCTACCGTACGGCCTAGCGCTCCGCAGATGGTGGGTTGATTGGGCCGGTGTGGCCACGCCATGCCGCCGCAGTCACACGGCCGGATGGCACCACATCCAATCGAAGCCTCCTCGTAACCAAGACACAGCGCTTGGTGGGCCGCACTACTGCATTTGACTTTCAAAGACACCTTTCGCACAGTTGATGGCTCTGAAAGCCTCCAGCGTCTCGAAGGTGATGAACAGTACCACCGTCGACAGCGAGCGCGAAACCGTGGGTGCACCTGTGCTTGGCGGGCGACTGGAGCAGCGAGGCGGCGAAACAAACAGGCATGATCTAATCTGAGGTCAGCACTGCATGAAAAGATGAGAAACAAGCTGCCGATCAAGGGATCAAGGGTTGGTGGCGTGGGAGAAGCCACGCTGGAAGACGAATTGCCTGAACGGAGCCCCGTGTTTCCGAGCTTCTAGGCTTTGGGCAACGTCGCATTGCAACAATAAGGTCAGACGGGCCAGCGGCGGCAAAGGCCAATGGGCCACGGTGCCTGCTTCTCTGGCCGCTTCTTTCAGCAGTGCTGCGGCTGTGGTGGCCGCTAATTTGCTTCAGATTGGCGACACCCGCGCTAGCCAGGAACATTCCATTTTGCGCTTGTCCACGAGTGCCTTCCCGCCTCTATTCTTGGGTATTTTAACGGCCTCTCTCGAAACCAACCACCAACCAACATCTGGCAAAGCAGAATTGTAATCATACCTGGTCTGTCGAAACGCCTTCCATTTCACCAGCCCGGCCATCCGACTTTGCTAAATTTGAGATGCATAGAGTATCCTTTGACACTTCCTTGCGTTTGATTCGTCAATTCATCTTCAGCCCATGTATTTGCACCTGAGGCAGGGAAGAAGTCAATGACCACGTCTTTCCGCCGAGTGTTGTTTCGTAGGTACACCGTTGGCTCGTCCGCTGGGTGATGACAGCACGGAGAAGAGCCAATGTAACTGTGACGGCCATCAGTAACGAAATTGCTCTGAGCATACTCGAGGACGTTTGTTCGGAACGCTTTGACTCAAAGGCGTAATTTGACCTCCGTACTAGTATGCATCAGTGTGAGGAATCTTCTAGCTGCTTAGCTTCCATGTCACATTGTGAAGGTCAAGGCTCGTTCTTTGCCGACACTATCATTTCATTGAGATTTCTCGTCTAGGACCATTATTCTCAATTCAGACTCGAATGTTCCCCATGTCGACACACCAATATCATAGTAATCCGACTCCTAACCAACTCCTGTCCTTCACCACGGACCATCAACTCGCTGATGAATCGTGAATCTGAACTCACATCGTACACAATTTATCACCTTTCTCTAGGTAGTTATTAGTATATCTTAAGCACCGCCCATAGCTGCTGCCTTCTGCTCGTGATTCAACTTCGTCCGATCAAAGAATACAAACAGCAAACTAGCCACGAACGCCAACCCTGTCAATGTGATGGCCAAAGCGTACGTGTCAGTGAGACCCGTCATATACGCGCGAATCAAGCCAGCCAAATCAGCAGCCGGGAACGTGGACCTCAGCTCAGTGGCGCCGGTAGCAACGACCGTAGCCGGGTTCACGCCGGGAACGTATTTCGGCACGGCGTGCAGCAGGCGGTTCGCAAAGACGGCCTGACCGACGGAGACCAGGGCGGCGCCGGCCATGCACTGGAAGAAGATCATCATAGCCGTGATGCTGGACACGTCGGACTTCGCCACCACGGCCTGCCCCACGATGATCGGGATCTGGATGCCCAGGCCGAAGCCGATGCCCGCCAGCGCCTGGTAGCCGATCCACGCGCCGCTCGGCGAGCCCTCCTTCAGCGTGTAGATGAGGCCGGCGCCCACCGCGTCGAACACGCCGCTCAGCACCAGCAGCGGGATGAAGTGGCCGGTGACGGTGATGGTGGCGCCCGACACGATGCTGAAGAGCGAGATGCCGAGGATGAAGGGGACGTTGTGGACGCCGGACTCGGCTGCCGACACGCCGGACACGACCTGGAAGTAGATGGGCAGGTAGTACAGCAGCAGCAGGAAGGCGCCGGAGTTGAAGGTCTGGAACACGGTCAGGAAGCCGAGCGTGCGGCGGCGGATGAGTCGCGGTACGATCAGCGCCCGGTCGCCCATCCAGATCTGGTCGGCTACGAACAACGCCAGCAGCAGCACGAAGCCTACGATCACGCCGATCACGTCCGCGCTGTTCCAGCTCTTCGTCGTGCCGCCCCACTGCAGCGCGAGGATGAGGCACACGAGCGCCGCCATGAGAATAAAGGTACCGAGCGGGTCCATCTGCAAGATCTTCTCCCGCAGCGGGGCCTGCTGCGGCCTGGCCATCTTGGGAGTCTGGAAGAAGACGACGATGAGGGCAGCGGCAGCGCCGCCGATGGGCAGGTTGATGTAGAAGCACCAGCGCCACGACAGGTTGTCGGTGAAGACGCCGCCGAGCAGAGGGCCGACGACGGACGCAACGGCGTACACGGCGCCCAGCACTCCCGTCAGCATGGCCGTCTGCTTGGGGGGTGCGCTGAAGGCCAGGATCGTGTACGCGCCCGACGCGATGCCCGCGCCGCCCATACCCGCGATTGCGCGGCCTACGATCAGCGTCGTTGACGAGTTCGCTACCGCGCAGATCAGGCTGCCCAGCTCGAAGATGAAGATCGAGAGCAGGAACGCGATCTTCAGCGGGAAATACTTGTATGCTTTGCCCCACGTGCCCTGGAAGGCGGCTACCGTCAGGAAGAATGCGCTACCATACCAACCGACTTGGTCGAGAGAGTGGAACTGGTCGGTGATTCGAGGAATTGCGGTTGCTACAATGGTCTACATATGCGTTGTTAGCGATACTTGTCTACCGACGCGATCGAAGATGTGGAGTTGGTTCTTACCATGTCGAGGGAAACAAGGAAGACGGCCAACATCACAGCGATCAGGATTGAGATCAACCGGAAGGCCTTCGGATAGTCTCCACTCATGGTGCGTTGTAAGTGGAGGCTGTTGTTGGTTTTGGATTCGGATTGTTCGAGCTCCCCATTTGGATCCTGTTCGAAAGATTCCTCGCCGGGTTCTGACTCCAGCTTCTCTTTCTCGTCCATGAAGCTAGCATTGGAAGGACTTATTGACCCAGATATTTGACGGGATTCGGCAGGCACCACCAACTGGGGCTCGACATCTTTGTCCATCTCGCCAGTCATAGTGAGATCAGTTGTTAGCTGTATACTCCTGTCTAATGCAAGAATATCTATCCTTATTGCAGAAAGACCGAATGAAGATGAGCAAAAGAAAGGCTCGGGAATATAGACTGAACGTGAATGGGATAAGGCTGAATTATCAGAGTTCGAATTGAATTGACGAATGCATACAGGTATATACAGCGAACGGAGTCAAAACACACAAAAACACACCGAAGCTTCGCGTTACTTCTATCGTTGATCCGAAGGGACAGTCATAACCCGTCTTTGGCCGGATTCGTCCGCCGAAACGGTGAAGATTGAGAAGGCTTGGGCGGGGGCCGAAAAGTTTTGCATTTACGCCAACACTAGAAGTGGAGCCTTTTCTACAGCCTGTGACTCGTGTCATTATCTGTTGGGTGCTTTGGTGGAGGTTAAGGAGGCAGATTAGAAATGAAGAGAATGAAGGAGAGCTTCAATTTTCAGTGGGCCAATCAAAGGCACGGCTCGGAGGCGCCTCCACCAAGTGGGACGGACAAAACACCTTCGGACCAGACACGGACGGGATCGTCCTTTGACCGTTGATTTCTTTGGTCGTAGATACAGTGTAAAAGAAACCCACGTGGGCATTTATTTGACTCACATATGTCAGCACTTGCGAACTTTAGACCGATCTTCATTCAATTGGTATCGTTAAAGTCAAGTCAACTCGTACCAGGCTACTACCTTCGGAGTCCGACGCGTGGATGGTTGGGCGAACGGTCGAAAGAAAATTCTTCGTAAAAGCAACGTTACAAGGTATTGTGACGGGAATACTTGATCTTCAAGGGCCCTAGAACAAAGGACATTGTGAGGATATCATCGAAGCTGCACCCTCTCGTTATGTTACCTAAAGCTTAACGAACGCTCTCAAGGCTGGAAGGGGTTGTAAATGGTGTCTAGATAGTGAGAGTCCGCCATGCGCGTAATTTCGTCCTCGAGCGGTCGTTTCTTCTTCCGCAGCTTAGTAGCAACAGCATCGACTTCCTCCCAGACACGGAGCAAGTTTCGACCGATGACTTTCGCGGCATCTTTGTCGCTCACTCCCTGTCGAAGCATTTCGGCGACTAGATCAGGGAATTTGGAAACATCTTCCAATCCTTGCGGCGTAGAAGGGATCCCGTCGAAATCTGTTCCCAGGCCGACGTAGTCATAACCAATTAGGTCGCCAATGTGTTTGATGTGCTCAACCACCTTCTTAAGTGTTGCTCCCTCTGGCACAGGGTCTGGCAGTCCATTCTTGTTGTTCGCTGCTTTGCACGAGACGAAATCCGGCGCGAAATTGATCATCACTAGCGCGCCTCGTTGCTTGACCAGCTGCAAAACGTCGTCGGGCACGTTCCGCGGGTGGGGACATACGGCGTACGCCGAGCTGTGGCTAAATATTGGAGGAGCATAGCTGCCATTCCAACCTTTCTCCGGTGTCCCACCAAGTACATCAAGCATAACGTTTTTGCTCACGTGCGAAAGGTCCACAATCATGCCCAGGCGATTCATTTCGTTGATGAGATCTCTTCCTTGTGGACTGACGCCTCCCCAGTAAGGTTTCGAGACGATGATGCCGCCATTGACATCACTTACGAGGGCCGCGTCAGCGTAAATGTTGTGGCAGTTGTGTGTTAGTGTCGAATATCGGACACCGAGCTCGTAGAAGAGTCGCAGATTTGACACCGAGTTTCCAATCTGGTGCAATCCTTCAATGCCAATTGGTGAGATGAGCTTTTGTTTCTTAAAAGCCTTGTTGGCGGCGGCACTGTCCTTCGGAAGAGTGAAGAAATCGGGATATTGCTCATGCAGCCGATTGTACAGGTCGAGTTGCTCCAAAGTGGCTCGAACAATGTCGTCGTAGTTTGAGTATGTGAAATCAAGCCCATCGTCGGGACATTGCACATATGCGCTCCAGAAAGTTCCCCCGACTTTACCGTCCTTCAACCTTGGTAGGTCGACGTGACCTGGGAGTCCGCCTTGTTCAAACAAGCTTGGAAAGGTGCCGTTGTAGATATGGTTTTTATACAGGTACCGAACAAGAAGCAAAAAGTCATTGTGACCATCTTTTGGTTATCAGTGCTCTTCTCATCAAAGATCTAGATGAATTGAACCTACCTATCAAAGGGTTGTCGGTCAGAATTTTTAGCGCTCTTCCTTTGTCGGATGGATCACCATGTAGTGCAATGTACCAGTAACCAGGTGACCTCCACTCTTGAAACCAAAAGAAAACGAAAAACACGGACGTAATAACCCATATCCAGAACGAAATGTTCCAATATATGGGGTTGCTTGTTTCGACGGCAGGCTCCTGAGTTTGTTTGTCTTTCTCCGCCTTTTGAACCGACTTCTCCTCCGTCGACATCTTAGAAGCCTCCAAAGGGGTCGCAGACCGAGTTTCCAGATAAAATCGACAGGTTATAAAACATTTAGGACTTCAAGAAGGTCGATGGAGTGTAGAGACCTCCAAGTCAAGGGCGGACGACGAAGAAAATGAGGCAATTCGTGATAATCGTTTGTCACATTCCGCATTCAGGATAGTTGAATCGAAGGCCGAGGGACGTCATTTCTCGACACCTGAGGCAAAACAATGCTCGCACGGCAGTGATGAGGATTGAGAGGATGCACAGAGATAATTTATGGAAAGATATGACGTTCAGAAGAGCTCAAACATAATTGGGTAGAAGCTCCAAGACTTTGCGAGTTGAAATATAAGCGCAATCCTCCAATGGAAACGATGGCCTCGTTCAATTTCGTTACGGTACTTTGGTCCGTCGCTAAGAAAAAGGCAGACCCTGAATTACGCCTAGGTACTCATCATCAAAGACGCGAAAGAAGCTCCCATCACTCATCTTTCAACCACCACGAGAACCAGCAACTCAATCCTCCCAAAACCCGCCAATCTGACTTCTCCCATCGCAGAACCACAGCCATCCTCTCCAAAATGGCCGTCCTTTCCGCCCTCGTCCTCATCCGCATCCTCTCCGTCTTCCACATCACCATAGCATTCTACCTCCTCACAGCACCGCACCTCCTCGCCGACCAAAACCTGGTCTTCATCCTAGGCGAATCCGTGCACCTGGTACGCCAAAGCCACACAAAAATCACCCTCACACTTGCTAACGTATCCTCAACAGCCCGCGGTCCACGGCTTCGAGAAGCCCACCCCGGTAACAGCCTTCCTGGCGCTGACCTTCGGCCTGCTAGGGCTGTCCGACTTCACGGCCGCATCAATGGACGAGTTGCCGGCGCTCAACCACTGGGGCTCGCAGACGCCGGTGCGGCTGCTGTTCTTCTTCGGCGTCGCGGGCTACGCGTACCTGTTCAAGGAGGACGGGATGCTGGGCCGGCCGGCGGGCGCCCATGGATACCAGGCTGGCCCCGGAGATCTGCTCAAGAACGGCCTCGTGTTCTCGTGGGGCTTCTTGGAGGTTGTGCTGTGGTTTTGGGTCTACATGAATGTCAGGGAGGAGAGGAAGGTTGCGGTCGCGAAGATAATGGCGGAGAGGGAACGCACGAGGGAGTGAGGGCGGCGGAGTTGGGATACAGGCGTGCATTGCTGCATGGCGGCGGCGTATGGGAATTTTCAATGCGTGTTCACGCATTATTTCGCATTTGATGATGCGTTTAGGCGGCGGCGATAATCCTGCGTAAACGGTCAGTAGTTACTGCAAGTGAATGATGAACACGAGAGCGGAAACCTTGCACGCTATCTTCAACCCTTCGTCCAAGCTCACTCTCGGCTCATATCCCAGGATTCTTCGTGCCTTGCCAATGTTTGCGTATGCCGTCTGCGTATAGTCTCTAACAGTCCCTCTGTTTAATGTAGCCTGTGTTCCCAGCATCCAGGTTGCCCATTCCGCTATGAAACCCACTACCGATGCAACTCCTACAGGTATCCTGACCTGGAACTTCGGAACGTGCCCAAAGTGCGCCCAGACTGCCAAGCAAAAATCTCTAAATGGTACCGGCTCGCCATTGGTGATGAAGAAGGCCTCACCCGCTGCTGTCTTTGAGGTGAGTAGATTCTCAACGGCGAGGACATGAGCATCTGCAACGTTGGAAACGTAAGAGAAGTCATAGAGGTTCGAAGCATCGCCGATGATGAATGGAGTCTCTCCTTTGGCGATGCAAGCGTGTACGGTTGGAAGTAGCATCGTATCGCCGGGTCCACACATCACAGATGGCCTCAGAACACAGGTTGCGAGTGTTTCGTTGTTCTCTGCAAAAACAAGAGACTCGGCGAGGGTTTTGGAAGCTCCGTAGATAAGATATGCACTACCAATTGGCATGCTTTCGTCGAAGTTTGGATAGTCAGTCACGTTGTCATCGGTGATGACTGCTATGCTGCTGGTATAGACGACGGCTCGTACTTTTGCGGCTTTCGCAGCGTTGAGAACATTTTTGGTCCCTTCGACGTTGACGGAGAAGACTCGACTACGGAGACGATCACTGTAGCGGTCGCTTCCCGTTGGGACAATACCGGCGGAGTGGATGACTACGGTCGGCCTTGCTTCTGATATTGCGTTCAGGAGTTCTTCAGATCGTGTGACATCTGCCTGGTAAAATACAATGTCCTCTCGAGGCGGTCGCCAATCCGACGGCTTCGTGATATCAAGAACGCTGAGCTTGACCTCCGCATGTTGCTGAAGCAGTGCAGTGACGATATGAGCACCAAAGAAACCTGTCCCACCGGTAATCAGAATATGCTGACCGTTTAAATCCACCTTGCTTTTTTCCATCTTGCAAGACTAAAGATTGAGAGGGAGTAGCCGTAAGAATCGACCGTATTCAAGGCTTCAAACCTTAAGTTTCTGTCGAGTTGAGCGGGCTTCACACAAACATCAAACCATTCAGTCAGATATTAGAAAACATAGCACTTTTCAAAGATTCCAAAGTATTTGGGAGTAGTGAAACCGCGGAAACTAATATTGGCCACAAGTTGTAGGGAAATCTTCGTTCATTTTCGGCACTTCTTGCAGTGTTTCGAGAACCCTGCCACTTTCGTCTCTGAGGGAAGTCTGAAATTCTTGCAACCTACCTCAAACATATCATCCGTGGTGGAGTGAAGGGGATGAAGATCAACGAAAGAACAGGTATGTAACAATCGTCCTCTTTTCGCTTCTTCCAGCTTGGATGCTTATAGTCTTTAGTGGTTGCGGCTAGTTCAGTACATTTGGTTCCTTACTCCGAGCACCATGTAGCTCAATATCATGAATGGATGCAAGATGGTGTGAGCGGCATGTATTAATATTAAGATAGAAATGTGTCGCTGATCTTCGTGTCTAGGATCTTCAGAATGCAACGGCATCAGAGCCACTTTGTCTCAACGATGAATATGCGATGCAAAACAGCTGGCGAGAGGATCACGACAAGTTGACCTTCATTGCCACCATTCCGCCAAATAGAATGTTCACGGATCACAGTCTCGAAACTCTCAGAAGTGTTGCAAGGGCTGACGAGGCACTACGAATGTTCGGTGATATTAATTTGTTCATCCTAGAGGTCGAGGATGAAGACGGCGACATCAACCTTGTTGGTGAGATCGAAGTAATGATTGCTCGAAAAGACATGCAAGGTAGAGGCTACGGCAAAGTACTCTTGAAGTCCTTCATATGGTACATCTTACGACACCACGACCGTATCATGGCGGAGTATGGTATAGGGAAAGGCTGGGAGACCGTAGGAATGCTCAAATACCTCCATTGCAAAATCAGTGACGCGAATGAGAGGAGTATCGGTCTATTTGAGAGTGTTGGATTCAACAAGATGTCTGAACAGCCAAACTACTTCGGCGAATTGGAATTAAGATGGGATATAACGTTGGAGAGGATGCTTGCCGTCATTGAAGATGGGGAAGCACTCGGTCTGTCAGAAGAGATATATGGACTTTGATCATCCTCACATTGATACCCATAGACTGGTATGATACAAAGTTTGCTAGAGTCCTACCTATAGGTAGCCCGAGGACGCCATGCTATGCTACAGAATGCGATTACCTTCATCTTGTACCAGTGTCTAGAGCTTTTGGTACTCAAGCTTGCCTTCTAACTTCTTCGATTCGCCCATTTTCCGTACTGCCTTATTGAAATCATCCTGGTTAATGGCATCGCGATAATCCTTGATGGCGAATAGGCCGGCTTCAGTCACAACGTTGCGTAAGTCTGCTCCGTTGAAGCCGTCGCTCATCTTGACGATGCTCTCGAAGTCGATCTCGCCTTCGGTTCGCACGCCGCTAGCATGAATTTTGAGAATCTCGAGACGACCAACTTCATTTGGAAGGGGAATTTCGATCTTTCTATCAAGACGGCCGGCGCGGAGAAGTGCTGGATCCAAAGTATCAGGACGGTTGGTGGCCATGATGATTTTTGTCTTTCCGAGGTAGTCGAAGCCATCTAGTTGGTTCAGCAGCTCCATTAATGTTCGCTGAATCTCACGATCGGCCGATGTACCTTCCGAAAATCTTCGCCCTCCGATGGCATCGATTTCGTCCATGAAGATGATACACGGTTCATGCTCTTTCGCGTATCCAAACATCTCACGGATGAGGCGAGCTGATTCTCCAATATACTTGTCAACGATGGCCGATGACACGACTTTCAGGAAGTTGGTTTCCAAACTGCTTGCCACAGCTCGCGCCAAAAGTGTCTTTCCGGTTCCCGGAGGCCCGTAGAGCAGAACGCCCTTTGGAGGTTTGATGCCAACACGTAGGAAGAGTTCGGGGTTTTTGAGTGGCAATTCTATGACCTCTCGAAGCTCTCTGATCTGCTCGTTCAAGCCACCGATGCCGCCGAAGCTGACCTGACCCGGATCTTCCAGCGACATGTTGTATACCAGAGGATCGACTTCTCGAGGGAGCATACGCATGATGGTGAGGGTTGTCATGTCCAAGGCAACACGAGTGCCTTGCTTCAACTTGGCTTTGTCAACTTTGGAGCGACAACCAACGACATATCGTGGACCGGAGGAGGCTTTGACGATAACTGAAGAAAGGGTCAGCGGTCATGCTCAAAACAGGCTCCTTTTGTGCCATGAACTTACATCTTTCATCATCTAACTGCTTCAACACTTCTCCGATGATCTGACCGACGCTCTGCAAAGCCTTGATGTTCTCTTCTGACACATCGAAGTCTCGCTGCAGTCCCTTAATCTCCAGTCTAAGGGCTTTGAGCTTCGCTTCCCATTCTCTCGACTCGAGAAGTTTTGTCTTGTATTCTCCTAGCGCGTGCTCGCGTTCCGGATCGCTTCCTGAACTCATGTTGGATGTGTGGGTTTGTTGATTTTGGTTTGCCGCAGAGCTCGAAGGCTCTCGCAAGAACGTACTGAGTAACTTACCGGCCCTGCCTTACGCGTAGCTTAGTCAACTCATGTCGACGGAGGAACAAAGTTTTCCCGATTTGGTGCCTTGTGGCCCAAGCTCCAGAGCTTCGTGGCTGTTCGACAATCGAGATATTGACGAGATACAAGACTGTCTAACCGTAAATTTAATGATAAATCAAGTGGACATTGGCCATTCCGATCAGCCACAATATCCCCCTTTCTCAGAAAAAATTCTAATTGCACAGTTTAGCATGCCGCGTGGCAGAAAATTTTCGTTGTACTTCCCTGCCAGCCACCCCACTGCAAAAGCTCCCCTCCAAAAAGCAACTCATATCTTGAGCCCCTCAACAAACGTTTAAAAACTCACTCCACATCACCTCTTATCCTATACACGCCTTCGATTTGCTTTTCTTCCTTGCTCAGACTGAGCAATTGATATAGTCAAAGGTATGGAATTACTTTCTTAGCCGTTCAATCCGGGCAAATCCACCCTCCGTTCTGCGATAACCTATCATTTCGTCATGTTTTGGATGAAGAGTAAACGACGTCCAAATTTATCACCTGCAGAAAAGCCATTCCCGTTAATTACCTTCTCGGAAGGCTCCTAGCGCGCACGCTTTGATGGCCATGTCGATATATTGAAACATAGGCACGATACGAAAAATTTGCTCAGTTTCTTCCGATTGCTTTTCGCTCAACCTTCCGAACCTCAACGCAAGAGGCTTTTCCAGCCTCATACCATCACGTCATTCTACTTTTGGAGCAAAGTGCTGACTTCAACTTCTTTGCAGATTCTCAAGGCTTCTAATTCAATCGGGTACGTAAAATTGGCCCAACTCTACAGAATTGAGTGCTCTTCTGCTTCTCCATGCTAACACCGCATCTTGTAGTCCATCATGCCGATTACCAAAGTTCACGCGCGCACTGTCTACGACTCTCGTGGCAATCCAACTGTCGAGGTCGACATTGTTACCGAGACGGGATTACATCGTGCTATTGTTCCTTCCGGAGCTTCCACCGGCTCGCACGAAGCTTGCGAACTTCGCGATGGCGATAAGACACACTGGGGTGGCAAAGGCGTCACAAAGGCCGTTAGCAATGTCAACGACATCATTGCTCCAGAATTGATCAAATCGGGCATCGATGTTAAAGACCAGAGCAAGGTTGATGAATTCCTGAACAGTCTGGATGGAACCCAGAACAAAACCAAGCTCGGTGCGAACGCCATCCTTGGCGTGAGCATGGCCGTAGCCAAGGCGGCAGCCGCTGAAAAGGTCAGCAATTGCGTCTCCTAGAAAAATTGCTAGCTGTATGGCTGACTTCTATCAGGGTGTCCCACTCTATGCACACATCTCGGACCTTGCCGGCACCAAGAAGCCATATGTACTCCCAGTTCCCTTCATGAACGTTTTGAATGGAGGATCCCATGCAGGTGGAGATCTTGCGTTCCAAGAATTCATGGTTGTTCCTTGGTAAGTTGTGCATCGGCAACAAATCTTTCAGCTATTGATCGTTGAATAGCACCGCTCCTTCTTTCAGCGAAGCAATGCGTCAAGGTTCCGAAGTGTACCAGAAACTCAAGGCTTTGGCAAAGAAGAAGTACGGTCAATCCGCTGGAAACGTCGGTGATGAGGGTGGCGTTGCTCCCGATATTCAGACGGCAGAGGAGGCATTGGACCTTATTACCGAAGCTATTGAGCAAGCCGGCTATACTGGTAAGGTGAAAATTGCCATGGATGTGGCATCAAGCGAGTTCTATAAGTCAGATGCAAAGAAATACGATCTGGATTATAAGAACCCCAACAGCGATCAAAGCAAATGGATAACCTACGAGCAGCTTGCTGACCAGTACAAGTACTTGGCCAGCAAGTATCCGATTGTCTCTCTCGAAGATCCGTTCGCCGAAGATGATTGGGAAGCCTGGAGCTACTTCTTCAAGTCATCTGATTTCCAGATCGTCGGGTATGTCGACTGACGTATACAGCAGCTCAGATTTGCTAATTGGAATCTACAGTGACGACCTGACAGTAACAAACCCGCAATTCATTAAGAAAGCCATAGATACCAAGGCTTGCAACGCTCTTTTGCTGAAGGTCAATCAAATCGGTACCATTACTGAGGCCATCCAAGCTGCCAAGGATGCTTTCGGAGCTGGTTGGGGTGTGATGGTTTCGCACAGATCGGGAGAGACCGAAGATGTGACCATTGCTGACATTGCTGTTGGCCTTCGCTGTGGACAAATCGTGAGTCAGACATGTTCTCAATCGAATAGAATCATCCCTCTAACGGCAAGCAGAAATCTGGTGCCCCAGCGAGAGGTGAGCGTCTGGCCAAGTTCAACCAGATCCTCCGCATTGAAGAGGAGTTGGGAGACAAGGCCGTTTACGCTGGAGAACATTTCCGCACCGCAGTCAATTTGTAAATCAAGCGACAGAACCCATCCAACCACAGGGAGTTTACAAGGTGGCTCGGAATTCAGCTGACGACGAATGGTAAATGAAAGGTCCAGAATGATATAAGGTAGAAAAAATGACTGCTGTACAACAACATCATCTCTGGTACGCAATTTGTTCTATTTGACCTCAATTTGCACTTTGAATCTGTCGTAAAAGTGATGAATGGCAGGCTCAAACCTAAGAAACTCGATGTGATTTTGGGACCATACCATCACTCCACGGTCACCTTCGGAACAACGGCAGCTCCTCTGCAACGCTCAATGTGTTCTCACCACGAGCAATTTTCTCTCTTAAACCAGACGCTTGGGATTTCTCAACCTAACCGCGGTTAATTAATTGCATTCCCAGCGTTGTTTACTGTCGACTTCATGTTTTCATTCCACAACCAAAGGCTACATTCCAACGTGCGTCTGGCAGCCGATCACAATGGAACCAAAAAAGACGCTATAAGGTCCTCTATCCTTGAGAAAGCGTTGTCAAACTTATGCACTCTTTAGGAACTCTTGACACTAAATACGTTCGCTCGTGTCGTACATTGCTCTTTGAAATTCAGGATCAGTCGGCCAAACGCCAATAAAAACAGCACTCGTTTCTACACAGTAACCTAATAATCGATCTTACGATGAAGATCGCATTAGCACTCGCGCTGCTGACGAGCGCGATCGGTGCAACAGCTCAATCGGCAGCCCCGTCAGTCGTCTATACAACTGTGGATGTATACATGGATTGTACAGGCACAATGGAGGGTACAGACACTATTACATCGATCATCGTGGAGACGACGTGTCCGCTTTGTACAGGAATGACAAACACTCAAGAGAGGCAATACACGCAACAAGGGCAATCCACTCAACAGGGACAATACACTCAACAAGGGCAATACGCTCATACAACAGTGTATACGACGGTTTGGGAGACTATGTGCTCCACCGGAATGACGCCCGCGACGTATACGATCACCGAGTCTTGCACTGGCGCGACTCCATCTTGGAACCCAGGCATAGGCCAGATAACTTATATTCCCCCGGGCTTCACTACTACAGTTACGGTTTGCACGGTTTGCGAAATGAAGCCCACAGTCACAATGACCGTTCCATGCGAATCTACTGGTGAAGGCAACGCCGAAAGCGGTGCGCCGGCACCGAATGCAATTGGAAGTCCTGCAACTGGAAATCCAGCACCTGGAACTACTGCACCTGGAACTATTGCATCTGGTGGTATGCCACCGGGTGAAGGCTCGACAATCGTCACGACTGTCTGCCCAGGTACGGGTGTTTGCCATCCTGTGACCACAGTTGTTCCTCCAGGCGCAAACACGGCTTCAACATCGCCCATGGCTGGAGCTGCCGCGCCAGTTGCAAAACTGATGGTGAACCTCATTGGCGGTGCTTTTGCTATAGCCGGCTTCATCTTGATATAAGAGTGGTGTTATTGGCGACATGGAAGGCATTGGTGAGACTACAGTTCGGATTATATCTAGTACTATGTACTTAATGGAGTGATAGGCATCCTCTATTATCGACTTCTAAGTCGCCTCCTAACTTGGGTTTCAGTCCGTTACGTATTACCATGTCACTTTTACCTGCCCTACTACTATTTGTTAGGCCATTTTTGCTTCCCGCCGATTATGACGACATCACATTATGCTAGGTATCTTTGGCCCGTCTGGGTGAGGATTCTCCTTATATGGTTATCATTTGTTTCTCCTTTATCGTTGCGGGCTAGCCATAGTCGAGTTTTGATCAGAATAATGAATAGCAACAATGGCATACCCAATTTCTTTATTGTTGAAAGGAAGCGGCACACCACCATTGTGCTCGAACACTGATAATCACCCACGAATTTCTGACCCATTATGAAAATACTTCTAAATTCATCAGGAACGCAGACCGTTTACCGAAAGATATATCAACGACTTCGAAGATAACGTCTACCATTGAGAAAGGGGCGGAATATTCGCTCACTCAACGCTCGAAATGAGGGACACGATGCGAACTGGAAAGTTGAAAGGCAATACCGCGTCTGGCCGCTCGATGAACCGAACTTCACCGATGCCTAATAATTCAAATTATCTTTTCACTTCAGTTTCCACCTCACAGAAACAACCCATCGAATCTGCCTTCGCCGCCGCCGCCGCCATCTATTCTACCAGCATCGCCAACTCCAACATCCCAGAACCAAGGCCATATTGTCAACCTCGTGCGCGGGGAGGTCCACCGCACCTGCTAGCGACTATGGGTAGGAATCCTTTTCCAGAGCTTCAGGACCGGGCCATGCCTGACGAGCTCACGCCTCTTCACCATACGAACGTGAACGATCAAACACCGAACACTCAAGTATCCATGCCTAGGCAGTCTCAGAACTCCAAGACAACTACGGCAGCCATGTCTGCAGCTCTATCTGTCGCCAAACACTCAACGTCAGTACCCGGCCTGGTGACTGGCTCTTCTGCAAAGCACCAGACACCCGAGCCAAAGACTGTCAACAACCTCCCTAAGCCAGCTTTGAAGAACAACGAAAATCAAACCCTCCGCGGAGCTTCCATCGATAACTCGACCTCTTCTCTGCAAGATGCTACCTTGAAACACCTCAAGACTCGACGTCTTAGGGAGAGGCATCCAACCTTCGCTTCAGTACCTGAGGTTTACACTGTCGGCCAAGAATCTCTCGACGAGCTGCCTACCGTTGTTGAAGCACAAGCGAAGCCAAACCTTAAGCGAAGCAAGACTCAAATATTCCGTGACCAGCTCAAGGCCTTGAAGGATGATCACAAGCAAGGAAGCGGTGACATCGATATCGTTGTATCAGGTGTCAGGGGCTGGATTCGCCGCATAAAGATCAAGCATGCTGAAAAGATACAGCTCAAGAACGTGAGCACGGTGGAGCGGTTTCCAGACCTGGACCCGAATTTCAATAGCGAGAACAAGCCGCAGGCGAAAATTTCATCCGGCTCCGAGATCAATCTAGTCGGTACTACGAGCAAGACGCTGGGAGGTCGCTTTGCGAACATTGCCAAAAGGTTCAAGAGCCATAGAAATGGGAAGAAGCAACAAACTAAAGTGGTGGTTACAAAAAAATTGATCTCCCAGCCATTCGATTTCGCCGAAGGTGTAAGACTCTCGGCTATCTACATTTCTTCAATACACGACACACTGACAACGACACAGGACGTTGCACACGAGAAGTGGAGCCGCGATAGGCCAGGAGCTAATGAGAGGCCCTTGTTCCAGGGGAAAGATCCATCTGGTGAGAGTACTTCGCTCAAGAAGGAAGATCCATCTAGTGAGCCTGCCTCGTTCGAGGAGAAAGATCCATCTGGTGAGAGTGCTTCGTTCAAGAATGAAGATCCATCTGGGCTCGGTATCTATCTGGATTCGCAAGCCACCCCGGCGCACATTGATCTACCACTTCATCCCAAACTTGCAGAACCGAAGCCTGTTCAGCAGGCTGAGACGGATGGAGAAAGCGACTCAGAGAGTGCGATCACAAATTGGTCCGAAGTTATCGCTAAAGTTCAGTCGCCGCCTGGACATCATACACTGCAAGAACATATGCCAACAGAGGATGAGACCGCAAAGCTTGAGAAGGCATCAACAAAACCCAAGCCTATTTCTGCCAAGGGCAACGTTGGTAGAACGGGTAAGTTTGACTTTCCATACTCTTCCAATCCTCTTCCCGAACGCGGAAGGCCAATCAACCACAATCTCATTTTCTGGTCCCAGACGCACCCCGTGGGTAAAGTTATTAAAAAAGCCAAAGTTTTCAAGTCAAGAGTTGAGGATTTCCGTTGTATTTCCGAATGCGCCTCTCTACGTGGTCACATATGTTCGCCTTCAACGTCATGTTTCGAATGCTTACAAACTTCAGAAGAGCTGGAGAAGCTCATCGCTTCAAACTGTCGGGCAGCTCAAGAGACCTGCTCGTCCTCCAAGGTCGGCACCGCTGTGAACGCTACAGCGCCAGAGATTGCTCCACATGCGGAATACTCCTCATCTTCCCACCCTCTCACGGCCTCGGCGCTCGCATCACACAACGCCATCACACGACCTCGCAACCCATACGAATTCGAACCCGAGGACGAAGACCCGCGCTCACGAGCACGCGGCTCAAACGCGCGCAGCACCAGCTCCGACTCCGTCTCGGCAGCGTCGACGCCGACGCCCGCGCCGCGCAACGCGCACGCGCTCCTAGCGGCAGCGAAGCGCTCCGCCGCGCAGCACCCGCCGAGCCCGTCCGTCTACTCGTTCCGGTCGCACCGTCGCAGCCACGCCATCAGCGTGCGCGCAACCAACACCCACGCCTTCCTGACGCAGGCCGCCGCCGCCGCCGCCGCGCAGCGCCGCCCGCCAAGCCCGTCGGTCTCCTCGGTCCGCGGCCACCGCCGCTCCCACGCCGTTAGCGTGCGCGCGCGCGACGTGCCCGGCTTCCTGGCGCAGGCGGCGGCCGCGCGCGGCGTGGGCGCCGACGGCGCGGGCGAGGCCGTGACGGAGAGTAGGTTGGAGCTGCGGCGCCGCGAGGGCAAGGCGCGCGGCGGAGGTGCCCGCCGTGGCCGTGGCCGTGGCCGTGGGAATGCAGCGCGTGAGACGTCGCTGGAGGGGATGGTTAGGGCGGAGCTGAGGAGCGAGGATGACGATGAATATGAGGAGGGGGATGGCGCCGAGCGGAATACCGTTTTCTACCACTTCTACGACGACATCTTCGATGAGGAGGTCCCGCCCGTGCCTAGGGTGGACGAGAGGTGGCTCTAAGGGTTGGGCGGCTTCTGAAAGGATGATCTGGGTTGCGGCATGGCGATGATGGGAAGGCTGGGAAAATGGAACGACAAAATGGTGTTGAGTGGGCATGGCGTTGAAAATCTCGAAAGTAACGAAGATACGAAGCCAACGATCTGATATGCAGAATCTTGTCATTTACGGGAAGGAATTAAGGAATCGGGACAAGTTTCTGCTGTCTTAAGGGATAAATTGTTTATGGGATTCGGTTCGGCTTCAAAATGGGGGAACAGATATAAATGGAGGGCTAAATTGTTCATTCATAAAGCATAGCAAAAGTCGATGATTTTCAACTGCATGCCTATTCATCCACTGATACGAGAAGCATAAGCGCGAGTGTAGTAACTATCGTAATGTCCGTCGTTGGTCGGGAGACGCACCCCTTTGCGCGACAGATTCACGGTTTGGACCTCTGAAGTCCCTCGTTCACAAGTTTATAGAGATATAATCGATGTGCTGCTGTTTCGCAGCCATTTATTCTCCAGCCAACCACTTCACAATGGGAAACACCACGGTGTCGGCCATATCATGCGGTCGATCCTTTCGAACACTGCCTAACGAAATCGGCTTCACCTACATCGACGGCAGGGATGCTGCTGCTCTTAGCTTCTCACTAGTGGTGTTGGAGCGAGGTGAGCATTTATGCTCTCCTCTATTAGGCCGGTTCCTCGTAAACCTGTCGTATATATCGCTATCTGTGCAAAATTACATTATGGCAACATGAAGATTCCATGATACCAATGGCATTGAGCCTTTGAAGGCGTCTATTGTTTGGCAGATGTTTGAAACTATTCTTCATCAAAACGCTGCATACTTTAGGGTATTCTCTTCGCCTTAGCTATCGACTTCTAGCATCTCAGCGTGTCGTGGAGCATCCGGTGGAAGATTGTCGTGTATTATCAAAGTTGGCACACCGAGCCATTCAAGATTGTATTCAACCATTTCAACACCACGATCCGCTCGAATTGCAGCGAGCAATTCATCTCTGACATTATCGCAAGAATACACTAATTTATCCGGGTAGAGATCGTCAAAGGTAAATCGAACATATGATGCTATCGAAGTCTCTTGGCAGCTTCATGATCGATTCGAGTGTGTCCCTTTCGAAAATAGAACAATATATGAGTTGGGCGAGATCGGCGACCGTGGATCGAAATATATGAGAGGAGCTTCATATGGTCCAGACTTGGAGTTGAAGATCGAGGTGGGATTTAGACAGGCGACTGCCAAGATAGCGTTTATGCAAACAATCAGAAGAAGAACGTGGCCGATGAACATGCTTTAAAGTCGGTGATGTTGATCATGAAGTAGATTTAGCTTGAAGTGTTCTTTAACCGTTAACGCTATCGAGTGAAGAAGTATTGACTTAAAGTACCGGGACGTGCTAAGAGAATGAAGACAATGCTATGTTCCAAGGGAGTATCTCAGCGGCTTCCTAGGGCGACCTCTTGGATTGCTAGAAGTATGTCTGACGGAGTGGACTTCCTCTAGGTGTTCGATGAGTTCTGCGGGTTGATATTTGATCTTTGTGCAACGAGGATGTAGACACTGTGACGACTCCCTAGGCGCCGCGCTGTTAAAGATCTCGAAACTTACCAAAAGCTTCAAAATTCTTGGTTTCAAAAAATTCAAGATTTCCAATAAATTTTTCCAACCTAAGGTTTGGCTTAGAGTAGAGTAGAGTAGCTGGTGGCTGATTCAACACCGGATCCACAATCAACCAGGATTCATACACGTATCCTACCGGCGACAACATGTCAGGTCGACAGCTAGCTACGCCTGTTCTAATTCCATTCCGAGGCGATGAATTGTGGCCATACAAACACCGCGAGCTAAAGCCACAGTTCTCTATACGCTTGGTTCGACTGCTCCTTTCTAAGCCCAAGGTCGTCTGCGAGCTTAGAGAACATAATCTCAAAGACCAGACATTCAAATTCGATGCCCTTTCTTGGACATGGGGATCGGACCCATGGGACGAGTGGATTATAATCGGACAGGGTGGCGAACATTTCTACCACAAAGAACCACGCAATCTCGTATTGGCGCTTGAAGCCCTCCCGTACCTCCATCAGACGATCTGGGTCGACGCCCTTTGTATCGATCGGCAAAATGTGCTTGAAAAGAGCCAGCAGATTCCCATTATGCCAAAAATTTATGGCAGCGCCCGTCGTGTTATTGTTTGGCTCGGGGGGCCAACCGAAGAAAGCAACATCGCAATAGACTTCCTCCGCTACGACATCCATCAATGGCGCTGAGTTGACGAGCTGATCGCAAACAAAAATGCGCCTATTAAACCAATTTACCGCGCTCGGCCATTTCCTCATGCGCCCTTGGTTCACTCGTAGATGGGTAAGATGATGTGTGAGCTTCATGTTTTGCTGCGATTCTATCTCATTCGACGTTCGCAGGTGGTCCAAGAACTGGCCCTCGCCAAGGAGGCCATCATATATTGTGGCAATCAATCCATCACCTGGGCTGATTTTGCAGATGCCATAAACTTTATCGAAAAGGAGGTTGCAACGCGAACCGCCTCCGAGATCATAAAGAATGATCCGAGATTCTACAACGTCCCAAATTGGTTCGCATATCTTTCCGCCTTAGGGGCTGGTCAGCTCATAGCAGCCACCACCTCGCTCTTCGGTGTCACGCGGGTCAGGACACATGTACCTGTGCCGAGTCTTGAGTATCTTGTATCGACGCTTTCGATCTTTGAGTGCTCCGATCCTCGCGATGTCATTTACGCGCTGCTTGCGATCGCGCGAGATGCATCCCCTACGGCGGTACAGAGCATGCCGGAACAGAATTCTACGTTAAGTTCGACGAACGGCCATACTTCTACCAGCTAATACCCGGTTGACTACTCTCGAAGCTGCATTGACGCCTGTCGAGACTTTATTACGTTCTCGGTTCAACAATCCGTCAATTTCATGCCGGAAACGGCCCTTGATGTTATCTGTCGTCCATGGGCGCCTGAACCTACAATTACCCAAACCCAGCTTCCTCTCGAGAGAATGACTGCACAAGGTCCAATGTCCATGTTCCCATCTTGGATCCCGCGGCTGGACGAAGCCGCCCACACCACCTCTGTGCGCGACGAGAAGGCCTTCACCATGGACCGAAAAAACGCGGATCCGCCGGTAGGCTTTCCGTATCCAGGCCAGCGCTTCTTCAGCGCCGCGGGCACCGAGCCCATCCATCTCAGCACCTTCCGGCTCCAAAGCGCTGGCACCTACTGCAGCATGTACGTGTCGGGCTTCGTCCTCGACCGGGTCAAAGAGCGGTTCGTGGCGTCGCAGGCGGGCGACATCCCGGCGGAGTGGCTCCGCGCGGCGGGCTGGGTCGACGCCGGCGAGAACCCGCCGGAGGAGTTCTGGCGGACGTTGGTGGCGGACCGGGGCGACGACGGGTTCGCGGCGCCGCGCTTCTTTCGCAAGGCCTGCAAGGATACCAGCCGCGGTGCCCTTGAAAGCGGCGCGGTGAATACGTCCGACGTGATGAATAATGCGACGTCGTTTGTTGTCACGCGCTATTGAAAAGGGTGCGGTCGGTGATCTGGAATCGATCTAAGGACAAAGGCGGGCGCCCTGGGTATTGCGCCGAAGACTGTTCGTCCCGACGACCTCATAGTTATTTTATATGGATGCAACGTTCCTGTCGTTCTCCGGAGGCATATTAAACTACCCAGTGACTTTGACCGGGAGCCGCGCGAAGATGACGACGAGGAGCGCGTGGAAGCTGCGACGAGAATACAGCAATGGTGGAGATTTCACAAAACTAGGAGACGAAAAGCTGAGTCACAGGATCGGGCGGTGTTCCCCAGGAATCTGTCGGACAAGGAGGACTGTAGGTATTGGTATGAGTTAATGGGCGAATGCTACATTCACGAGATAATGGATGGAGATGCGATTACGTATCAGAAAACGCACGGTATTGGCTCTATCATTTTTGAATTGAGATAGGCGGTAATGAGGCGACTATATAGCTATAGTAAGCACCGAGACGTAGACGGATGTCATAGGGCCAAGTAGGGAAGGCCGTGACACTGAGTTTATACTAACGAATGGGATAGGGATTTGAGAACCTGTACGAAAGAATAGATCACACATTAAACGGGTGACAACAGGGTGTGGAACCCTGTAAATATAGGTCGTAGTTAAACAGCAAACTCTCCTAGATATCCCACTCTCCGTTCTCTTACCCATGTGTCTCTTTCTCAGTCGGAGTTTGTCCACAGCCTTATCTCCAATTGGTGTTGGCTTGGGATCGGATCAACACTGGTGTCTTGTTGTTAGATGGGACCAACCTCGCTGCTGTGCGGGAGAAAAGGACAGGATATCCGAACCGATCGGATTATGCGGCCGCGGTCCTTGTGGTTTCTGACACTTGTTAGTCTTTGTGCCTGCTTTATCATTCTCTATTCGGCCGTTGATACATAGAGATAGTAAACACTTACTCGCGCAGGTACAGCAACCATAGCAGCAGAAGCATGTCCCGCATACAACTCCACTGCCCCCGCAACTTGCACAGTGTGGATGCGTAACTATAGGATCGATTGGTTCTTTGATGCCTGTAGCGGCCATCTTAATAGTAGAGTTGAAAGGTTGACAAGAAATGTGTATCTTCTATTGCCTAGGAACGTATATGCTGACTGAGCTGAAGTAACCCTGGTATGAGAATGGTTGTTGAGCGTGGGTCGGTGTGTCAGGCTCCTTGCTGTTAAATCCTTTCAATTCGGATTGATGTGGTCTCGTGCAAGAGTCCATAGGGCATACCCAGATAGCTACACCGGGCGTCTTCTGGACAAGAACAATACGATATGCAAGAGGCGATATGAGGCAGGTAGCCTAACTGGTAGTGGTATGGCGGAGGCCATATTACCTAGGTGGCTTCGTCTTCTGGGCGAGAAACAAGACTATAGATGATTGGGTATCTACTTTATCGCTCAGCTACAGGGCGTGCTTTCACTGCTTTGGTTGACTATAGGCGTTGCCGCAGACTGGTCAATACGGCAGTAGCCTTTACTCTTCCCCAACAATACACCGCATCTACTCCATATAGGGGACAGTCATCTACAACTTGGAAAGAGATGAACGAGAAATAGTCCGAGGTCGAGATGAGAGAAGAAACACGAGTAAGACGCGGTATAAAAGAAAACATACGTTAGGAACTATCAAGTAGATAATACAAATCGTAGGCTGAAAAACAATGACACATTGACTATAATTTTATATACTCGCGAGGGAGAGACTCACGGTGAGCTTCTCGTTACATGCGGATAGACTTAAACAACAATGAACTAAACTGTTATTTTCGGGCTTAAGAAACGTAGCGTGAGGAAAACAGCCACCGAGCTGCGCGTACAGTCCGCAATTAACGAGTGTTGAGTGAGAATTGGGGGTATCGATCTGTCCAAGGGCCTGGCAAGCCCAACAACCTCTTAATCTTACAAAGAACGTGAATTTCCCTTACGCCGAATGAAAACGAGAAGAATACAACGCCAATGACGCCATGTGAACCGGAAAGTCAACTTAGCGCTTACATTTACGCTCAGATGAAGTTGCCCTTGGGCAGAGCCGTGAAAGCGGCGGTGATTAGAATTGTCAGGGTGATACCCCAGACCTGGCTCTGCAGGATGATCTTGTCTTGGATGAGGCGGATGCTCTCTTCCATGACCCAGGTATTGTTCTCGAAGATCTTGTTCATGATGGGCTTTTTCTCGTAGCTGCTGTACCAAGGTTGGTCCTCGAAGGAGTTGGCGGTGCCGAACGTGTCGAGGCTTCGCGGGCGCTTGAGCGTCGAGGCGGCGTCGCCGTTTCGGCTGGTCTTGCTGAAGGAGGCGGCGTCCGACGACGCACCCAGCGTCACTTCCTCGTCGTCGCGGAACTTCTTGAGCGAGCTCTGCGTCTCCGAGTAGATGGTCAGGCTGTCTTCGTTCTCCCATGGCTTCAAGTTGCGCACTTTGCCCGATGCGTGTAGGATCACGCATAGGCCTTTGTACGCGGCGATCAGAGTGATCAGGCCGATGAGTAGTAGAGGAGCTCCCAGGATGCGGTACCAGCGGCTGGCCTTGGACAGGGTTAGGATCATATCGAGAAGGATACCGGCAGCGGCATGTGAGACACCCATGACGCGGACGAAGAAGACCTTGGGTTTGTTGCCGTTACAGATGCTCCAGCGGATGAAGTTAGGGTGAAGACGGCCACGAAGGTTGTTTTCCACCATTTCCTGCATTCTTGCGAACGCAGACGGGTGCGTCGTGTGCTGCACCGCGTGAAGGACCGCCGTGCGATCACGATGAGAAAGATTCAGCTCCCGTGGTGCGCCAGGCGCAACGTAGTGCGCGACTATGCGGCCAACTTCATCACGGAACGGCTGAATGGTGACTACACAAATGTGAGTACGTTCAGGTTGATCACAAGATGGCAAAGTCTTGGGAGGCTCTTACATCCTTGCCACTTGAGGCCGACGGCGGCATTGGCATCTTCGTTGATCTCCTGAACACTCTTTTGAGAGCGAATGGAACGAGAAATGAACGACTCATAATCCGAAGCGGTGGCGATTGGAGATGTTGGTGGCTCCGAGAACGTAGCGACCGACTGGTGGTGCCTGAGCTCCTTCAAGTTGATGGCGTTCTTGTTGCCCTTCTCCATGTCGTCCAAACTATCAAAGTTCATAGTCTTCACTTCGCCGCTGAGAACCTTCTTTGATTTTCTAGTGACTTGCTCCTCTACTTTCTTCTCCTCATCGGTTTGCTCCCACGGAGGTGAAAGCGCTTGCTCGGACGGCTTGAGCGCATTGAACCGCTCAGTGTAGTCCTTGAGCCACAAGTAGAACTGAAGATTCTCTGCATCTCGAGCAACAAACTTCAAATAATCCATGAAATCCTGGAGGCTGCATGGCTATGGCGACGTTAGTAAATATTTCTGAATAGTTAATCGAAGGTACTTGCCGGCAAAGCCTTATTGTTGATAACATTCTCGAATGACAGCTCCGGTGGAATGTTATGACGGTTACCCTTGGTCCGTTCCACATACTTTTGGCAGTCCTCCCAATTGAGAGGGCCTTCATGTGCGCGCTCAACGTAGTTGGGACGTCGATAGAAAAGTACCGACATCTTGATGGCACTGGTCTTTTAAATGAAGAATTGTGTATAGTGGAATATGCGGGGAAAAGTGTCAATGCTCACGCGAAGGATGCAAAGGATAGACAATTTGTCAAGCAGACTGCGGCGAGGTTCGCTATATAGGTGAAGTGGAGACGGCATGCAATAGTAAAAGTTATCCCTGACGACTTTGGATGCGAACGGTGCGCTCGGTTGGAGTGTATTGATGATTATCTCGCCTTTCAGCCACGAAGCGAGTGGAGAGATGGGAGAATGACCAGGAAGTTAGTCAAAGAGGATGCAGGTTTTGCATATCGACCAACTAAGAACGGCTTGGCTTGCGGTGGGAAATTCGCCGGACGGTCTAGCTTGCGTTCAGGTTAGTCGAATGAGGCAACACGCGGGCAGCGCTACTGGTAGAATAGATGGTGGAGCATCCAGACGAGATAGAGGCGTCGGCCAGATCGCCCTGTCAATGCTGTCTACCATGACGACGGGCAAGAGTACCCCTGTGAGCCGTCCAGGCGTTCGACGATCCAATGTTGATGCTACGACTAATGGAGTGGTTTCGGTAGCGGCCATTCTTTCCATGACCAGCTCTACGGCCGTGTCAGTTCTTCTTCGGAAACACGCGAAGTACATTTCCCCGGACTCTCGACGCTGCCGGCAAGTGAGGCTGCCGGAGTGGTGTATGCAAAGACTCTATGCTAACGTCAATGGTAAAGCTTGGGTCCCCTGGATCAGCACAAGGGACAATTGCAAATTATCCCAGTGTAAATCTCTCAAGTAGGCGAACGGCTTGCGACTCCGATGGGAAGGTCAGGTGGAATGGCCACTCGGGCTCCGTTCTTTCTTCATGGCTGGCTGTCAGTGAACGGAATGGGAGCTAGCGCGAAACACTTGGAGTTCCATCTTTAATGGTGGGCTATTAGTCGTGGATGGCGTTCAGATGGTATATGGCCACCTGAGTGCACGTCGTATGATCGTGTGCTGTCCATGCCGAAGCCATTTTGCGGCGATGCAACGAGTGCAGAGTGAAGCATAGATCTGAGCAGTGAAGAGATTGTTCGGCTGAGAGGCGTAGTGTATTGAGATGAACTGTCCCACTTTTCGGCGGCCAAAGCTCAGCAATCTGGCAGGCTCGGCAGATGTTGTCTTTCCCGTGTGGCCCTCCTGAGGTCCGCATAACTTAACCCTTCACACGTGCTTCGCGTACTAAGAAGCCAGCATGCAGGTACGCGGCCGAACTGCAGCGCGGGAGAAGTTACCGCTGTAGTCCTTGTCGAACATCCAATTAGAGCTAGCATACGCCTAAACTCCCCACGACTCCTTAAGTCGTGCATAAGCCATCATGACGCCAGAGCTTTTCCGCCAGCCGTCGCTTGCGTCTCATGCTCTCCTTACTCTCTCACTCGAACCAGACTGCCCGTTGTTATTTGCTCATCTCGAGGCCAAGTAGTGCTACTGCATCCTGATTGAATTGCCAACCCCCGCGAAAATGCTCCTATCTTAACGATACGAGCTCACTAGCGACACTCTATCGTCAGGAGATTTAATCCGCCGATCTCGCAAACCCATAATCTTTACAGGTCGGATTAGGAGTTCGTACGGCTGTATTGAGATGTGATCTGATGATTGATCTACTCTGATAAACTGTTTGGCACATGTCCGAGACATTTTAAACCAGGCCCACAATTTGTTTCCCTTACCGGTCGTTCAATGCTCATGTGAAAAAGCAAAGTCGATGAGACCATCAAAAGAAAAATTGGCCCTACACAAGTGCGCATTGTTTTGAACTCAGCCTTATTTCGATTAAGATGAGCTGGCGTCGGTGAGCACAGTTCGCAAGAAATATCATCTTAGGAAGATCAAACTACGCTAGGTACCCCTGTTGCGAAAGTTCTTCTGACAGCGGGAACGGGAACGCCGTTGAAACTTCTGTACCATACAGTATTTACGTAGCTTTTGACAAATCCCACTGCAGTTTGGGATTCTGTTGCGTATATCTGTCGTGACTGGAAACGGCAGAAATCTACACCCACCTCGAACCGTAGACCATAATGAACTTTCTGAGCAAATTCAGTCCTTCCTCGATGGGTATCACATGCTTGAACATTTCAGAAAACTGGCTCCTTCCGAGAAGGAGTGCAAACGAAACCGGGTAAGAAAACACCGGTAAGAGAGCAAACATCTCAAACCGCCTCCTAGCATCAGCCACAACTCACACTCCAAACTTGAACAAACCGATAATTAGCAGAAAACGCGAGCTCTCAAAAGCCAGGCCGCCGCTTCTTCCTTCCAAGATGACCCTGTCCTTCCATTTCATTCGTTTTCTCGAACAATTCCTTCTTCCGCCGCTCGTTTCGCTTATAACCTTCCGAAGGACCGCGCCAAGCCCGTCCCGGAGATCTTGAATCGGCACTGACCACGGGCGGCTTATTCGCAGCGGACGGCGCGCCGTCGTGCGATTTTTGTCTCATTGCTTGATCATTCTTCGCGGCTCGTCGAGTATTGGCAGTGGCGGCTGTGTCGATAGCGCGCCATCTGGCGGCCGAATGTGTGGTAGGAGCGCTGACCCGCTCGCCACGTGCGGGAGACGCGCTGCGTCCCAAACTTGGCGAGCTGTGCATGTTCCTGAGCAGTTGCTTGCTCTGTGGACTGAGCGAGATCTCGACTGGCCCGTTGTTGCGAATCAAGTGCTCCACAAGGGCGCTCAGAGACTTCTGATCGCGCTTTTCGAACCTTTTAGGCCGATCGTCACAGGCTTTCGACTGATCGGGTCCTTGCGTCAGACGGATCTGTGAATCTGAACCCAGGATCCCATCGCGCTCTTCTTGATCATTGTCCGGAAAGAGTAGTGCGGCGAAATTGCCAGTATTGCGTCCAATAACCTTGGGTCCGGGAATACCCAGTGAAGATGTACCGCGGCCACCTCTCGACAAGGCTTCTTCTCTTTGCTTTTCGTTCGTAGATTGACTTCCAAAATGTAGGGTTTTGATCTTCCGGCTAGCTATTGATTGGTCCATCGATACGGGAGTTACCAATCCATCATCGAGCTGTACATTCGATATCGGCGTCGTGAATTGCCTCTCCCGCTTACGTTTGGCGATCTCAGCACCGTGGTCTAGAAGAGCACCAAGATATCTGGCTTCGGGATTCTCGATGGCCGCGGTTAGTTTTTCTTTGGAACAGCGTAGTTTTCCCTGATGTTTGGCTGATTTGGCTTCCCTCTCCCAACTGTCCACCCCAAATTCTTCGATAGACTGACTAGACGACGCGTTCAATGGAGTTGACTTTCCGCTACTCTTTCTTCTCATCTCGTAGTTCGTTTCTCCGACCGGACTCGAACTTGATGACTTTTGACTTGCATTTGGTGTGTTCGACAAAATGCCGTTTCGGTGTAGTTGAGATGATTTCGTGCCTTCACGCTCTGCCATGACCTGCAATTGCGTCGCGCGAAATCGTCCTGATGGTGTACGTTCAAGGACTGGTCGGATAGACTGACCTACCAGCTCATCTTCGCTATCCTCTTCACCGTCACTCTGGTCACTCCGGCCACTCGACGGAGGATCACTCGAAGCGCTGCTCTCCCCTTCACTCGAAGAACCATTGTTGGCGTCGCTCTGCTCTTCGCTCGAAGATTGTGCGCTAGGAGAAGCCACCTGCTCCTCGCCTGACGAGTTCTCAGAAGAATCGCCGTGCTGTTGGGAGCTTGATTCTGACGATGAACTTGAAGCTGAATCCGAATCTGAATCCGAACCTGACTCAGAGTTGCGGTCTTCGTCACTTTCGGAGTGGAACTTTGATTGAGAGATCTTGGCAGAAACGAAAGCAGAGGCAGAGGAAGACGCAGAGGAGCTGAAGACAGTAGAAGCTGATTCATCCGGTGCTGCTTTCACAGGTTTCCGAGTGGCAAAAGTATTGGTCTTCTGCTCAACTGGAAACTTTGGACTGGACTCAGGCATTTCATCTTCCGCCTCATCGACATCCTCATCGCTTGCTTCTGTGTCTTCATCGACTGACTCTGACGATTCAAGATTATCAGCTTCACTGGATTCAATTTTTTCGCTTTCCTCATCCTCGCTTTTACACTCCTCAGCTTCGTCGTCGATGTATCGTTCAACTTCGAGTTTCGCAGGAGTGGTAGTGTCCGCTTCAGAATCGTCATTATCCTCGTGATTTCGAACCTCGTCTTCCTCGTCGAAATTATGTGCGGCAACAGGAGGTGAACTCGGTATTTCAACACTATCTCCTGCTTCCGATTCAGACTCCGGCAGTGAATGAATTGTATGACCAACGAGATCGTTAGACTCCTCAAGCCCAACATCATTATCAAGCTGACAATTTTCCTCGATTCCATTTACCAGCCGCTGATGTGACGGTTCGACGCCAGAATTTAGCTTTTGAGAGGATTCTTCATCTGATTCAGTGATCCCATGCTCTTGTTGTGACGCGTGTTGGATTTCGTCCCTAAGTTGTTGTCCAGGTGATCTCGAGCAACCGTCTTCATCACCGTCTTCCATTTTGCTCATGTCGCGGGCAGAAGGCGTTATTTGGTCATTAGCAGCGACCAGCAATGATCTTGGCGACTGAGAGCTTACCGGTATGACAACTTGAGGATGTACATGAGCCCAACGTGAATCGGTCGGTCGAGGTCTACCGTCAGCCCGGCCTTTACCCTTGTCTCGGTTGAAAGGTAGTTGCGTTTGAGTTGGAGCGTTTGCATTACTTGACCGACTGGAGCGCAAAAGTGCTATACGTGGTGTCTTTGCACTTGGGACCTGGCGCTCGGCGAGCTGTGAAATCCTCTGTGATTGGGAATCCGATTCAATCGGATCAGACCGAATCTCTAGTGGTCGACGATTGGGAAAGCTTGGGTTCGCCTTCCTCAGTTTCGCGATCTGGCGTTCGATACTTTTAACCGATCTTCTTAGCAAGTATCTCCTTGCTATGTCCTTGTATTTTACTCGTTTCTTTACGCAATCTCTGAGAATTCGGAGCTCTTCGGCTGTCCACCTGCTAAACTTGCCAGCCAGATCTCCCGTTGACGCCTTGCGGCTAGGCCTCTGAACTCGGTTATATGGCCGACTTGCTGACGAGCTGGCCATTTGAGCCTCAGAATGGTTGCTTTCCGAAAAATCGGGAGTTGATTGTACGGAGGACACATGAATGGTAATAGTAGATTCAATATTCTTTTGCTTTTTCGATGGAAAAGAACCATTATGTCCTGACGGCCCAGCAATGACATTTTCTTCTTCACGCTTTCGCTTTGTTTTACTGGTGATAGGAAGCGATCGAAGTCCTGGAAGATTGGGGTGTGAATCGCCCGTATCAGTGGCTCCGTCGAAAAACGACTTGTTGGATTGTTCAGCCATTTCGATTGTGAACTGCGGAGGTATGTCAAGGCTCTGGTTTCGGGTACCGATTAATCCAGATTCAGAAGTAACTTCAGTGGGCTGATGTCGCTCTGTGGGCCTTCTGGTCGAAGTTTGTGGTTGACTAACCGAGCCGATGCCAATGTTCGGAACATGGACGGAACATGAGTCTTCTGAGTAATTGAAATCAAGCACAATGGGTTGCGTCTTATCCTCAGTCTCTGAAGCTGTAGGTGCATTGAGCTGAGCTGGATCTTGGAGCCTGTCACTCTGACGGGCCCGGCTGATGGAACGCCTCGATGAGTGAGTATAGCTCTCAGTACCCGATAAGTCAACGGCAGAGTCAGTGAGGATCGAGATGGACCTCTGACCATGTTGGTGCCTTCGGCCTGGAATGGCGAGCAAATAGAGTGACTTCTCGCTCGCAGAGTTGGAGGCTACACTATCCAGTCGGTCTTGGAGGCCCAAACTCAATGAACGCAAGGCGACAAGTTTTAGTTTTCTGATGAAGAACTCTCTGAGAGAGGGTTAGTTACTGCACAATTGAATGTGCGCGCGTGATGAAATGAGAGTTAGATCTCATTAGTTGACTTTAGATGGCGGAGTTCGCGAGAAGAATAAAAGCAGCGGCGAGCATTGTGATGATTTAAGCAACCTTAGTCAAGAAAACCGCAGACTCACTCAGAAACAGCAGTGGACCAGTACTTCTCCCTGCAGCGCCTTTCCACGTCGTCACGAATTGATTCAATTCGGTCACCAGCTCTTGTCTGAAGCTCAAACTCAATCGGATCCTCGTCTTGCGACGTCGGCAGGACCTTAACGGGTAGATGCATCAGTCAACAACACGATTGAAGACAGGCTGAGCCATTGCGCAAAGGAAGGGACAGAATGAGTGGAGGAGTAGCGCTGTCAGGCTGGAAACGCGAAGTCGCGACACTTTGGCGATGGAGCTCGAATTGGGAGATGGTCATAGCTTCATACAGCAGGGTGATGGCGTTCGTTTTCTCCACGCATATCGTAGCTCTCGTGGCGTCTAATTTTACGAGAGCCGCGATTAATTATGACAACCCCGAGACACAATCTGACGTACAAATGCATATCCTCAAGGCTTGTGGTCAATTTTCACATGGTAAGTCTCAATTGGGCTATGTGGTGGCGAGCAGCTGCGATTTGGATTCGCCATTGAGAGACGACATGATACCTGATGTATCTTATAGTACGATAATCTTTGTTGCCGGGAAATCCGCCTCCGGTTTAGTGTAAGCGGCCCCCATTCGGGACGATTGCCCTTTTAAAAGCGGTCCCTCCCTTTTTCAACCTACGTGACTGGCCGATTACTATCCATAGACTCCGTTCTTCATCAACTCGACCGCCTTGTTCGCGCTTAAATTACGTGGTCTACATACCTAGACGCTACGATATGCTTAAAGTGATTCTCTAAATAGCTGCTTGTTCCGTATCCAACTTTATGTGTGAGCATAATCGAACGGCAGCCTTTGTGTAAGCGAAACTGGCGGGTGTCATTTTGGCTGGTGGAGAGTAGTATTTCTCCTCGTGAGTTATTAGCGCTTACAGCGCACGAACTATCGTATACCGCGAAAGCCGCAACCCCAAATCTCGCAGCTACGGGTTTAGAAGACTCAGCAGGTGGGCGCAAATCTTTCGGTGTTCCTTAAACGTTATCCGCAATTTACGGTACTACGATTCCGTTCCAGCTGTCAATAAACAATTATGGCTCATCTCCTCCCTCTTTCCCGCGGAAGCTACCTGCCATACTGGCTCCTCCTCATGTCCTTCCTCGCCTTCTTTAACACTTATTTATGCTACGTAACCTTCGTTCCTGCCGACAAGGACGCTCATCCAAATATCGCCTACCCGCTTACCAACCAACTAACACCACTGGCCGCGCGCTTCTACGGCACCTGGACCGCAGTATCAGGGATCCTGCGACTTGTCACTGCGTACAAGATGAACGAGAAGGGACTGTACTTTACAACGTGGGCTGGTTTCGTGGTTACGTGTCTGAATTTCGGTTCGGAGGTGCTTGTGTACGAGACGACGACCTGGGGAAGTCTGGGTGTGGGATTGGCGCTGGACATTTTCACCGTTGTTTGGATGGGATGGTGTTTACTGTGAAGATCAGTTGAGGGGATTACCAAGCATATACCCGCTAATTTGCCGTCGCGGACGCGTGAGAGCATTGTTAGACATACTCTGAACAGAGGCTGGTCGGCAGGCGTAGTGCTCGGCATCGAGGGAAAGAGTCTCTAAATTCGCCACCAAACCCTCCATTTTTGGTGGCGGATTTCCCGATAACCAGCGCTGAGCTGTAACTTTAGAGTCAAAGATGCGCATTTCCGGCCCTGAATCCTTCAAGTATCCCCTTTCTCTAACCTAGCCTTCTAGCTTCGAGGAATCATATACACTTTTGCTTACCAATCGTCTACTACTTATCTCTTCAAGCTCTTTTTATTTCTCAGAGCATGTCACTTCGACATCAGTCTTGCACTCTGAGTTCTGGGCCATTGGTTTCGTGATCAGAGAGGAGATTTAAGTTCATTAGGGGTACTATATTTTCTCGCTTGTCAACTTATTACCTTCCATTACGCTCCGTTGGTCTTTGCAATTTATTCCTTTTGACATAGCAAAACGAGCAGTTCAAACCTTCCAGTTCAAGACCAAATCGAAGACATCATAGTTCCTCCACTTCTTCTTCGCAGCCTCCTCTGGCTTCGCAATGGACGTTGACATAATTATAGGCAACGATTGTTCGGATAATCCTCCATGGGATCTCAATCGATGACCACGCAGTTGGCTCAAGTCATGCTCACTCTCCTTTGCTCCAATCACGGCGTTGGCTTTCGATACGACGACGATATCGCCTTCACGATCAAGCGGCATCTCGAAGAGCGCAGCGCCATCACCACCACTCAACGCCAAGTCCACCTCAGGACATGTCTTACAAAATTCGATCATGCGATCGATGTTGCCTGCGTCCCATACATACACTCGCACAAACGAACCCAGGGCACCATGATGCTTCACAAAAGAATCTGCAATTGGGCAGATCACCCTTGCACAGCCGCTTCCGAACCTCTTCTCGAGCTCGTCTTGAAGAAACAGTACGTTTGGGCTTCCGTCGTCCTTCGACTTGTCGCTCATTCCGTGGTCGGCGGTGACACCTAGAACAGCGCCCAACTCCACCAACTTCCCGAAACGCGTGTCCAGAGCGGCGGAGAAATCGTTGGAATCCTTGTCGCCGGGTGCGTATGTATGATGGGTGTAGTCGGAGAGCGTGAGGTAAAGAAGATCGGCTCGCTGCTCCTCAAGGAGCTTGATTCCGGCGTCCAAAACGTAGAGCGAGAGGTCAGCTGAGTACTGGCTCGGCGTAGGTCTACCGATCCACTCTTCAACGTTCTCGATGCCGTTTTCTTCTAGAGTGCATTCGGCTGCGTATTGGGATGAGAAGCAGATCCCATCTCTGATATCGTGTTGCAGGATCTTTCTCAGCTTGTCTTTCGCGGTGATTGCTGCTACGCGGACACCTTTCTTTGACATCTCTGACAGGATTGTAGAGCCACGAAGCAGTGAATCATCAGTAATCATCTTCTCTTTGCGGGTTTCACGGTCCAGAAAGAAATTACCAGCAATGCCGTGAATGGCTGATGGCACACCGGTGATGATTGATGTATTGTTTGGATTGGTCAAGGACGGCATCAAAGACTTTCCGGTGACATGAAACCCGGTCTCTAGATACTTCTTGCAGTTCGGCATCAAACCATTCTCGATGCCATAGTCAAGGTACTCAGGATCGAAGCCATCAACACATACCACGACGGTAGGCTGACGAGGCAAGGCGTACTCTTTTCCGTACAATTCAATGGTTCTTGGAGTTGATACCTCCTCTGAGGCAAACGTTGATTGAGTTACCATCTTGGTGAGAACAAAATGTGTAATATGGAGTAGGAAGGAAAGAGGAAAGACGACATGTATTTATGCATTGCGAAGCCTCTTACTATGAAGACCATTTTCTATCCGAACTTCGCTTCAGTAATTCATTTTCTTTCATTGCCAATTCCAGTTTTGGTAGTCAAACTGATGATCTCCATCACTCTTGTTGATGCCTATGATCAAAGTCCCGGAAATAGCACTGAGAATAGAAAGCTCGGGGAAGTCCGATTGGGGTTCTTTACCGGTTCTGAAAGCATAGTCATCTACGGCCCAGGGAGAAGAGCACCAAAGTAAGGTAGACCGCTCGTGATAGAAGGATATAAGGTGTTTAACGTAGTTAGCAGAAAGGCATCGCGTCCTAGGCATACAGAATTTGTTCTCCGGTATCGCCGTCAGTAGACATTGCCTGGAATATATGCCTCAGTATAAGTCAACCTCACCAATCCCAGGGCTGCCGAAGTCGCTAGAGTAATCGGCCGGCACCGAGTGTCGTTGACAAGGGTGCCTCGTGTGGATCAACGTCAAGCAAAACACTCAGCTTTTCGCACAGAATGTGTTCTACAATGCCCATGCATTTCCGCGATCTGTTTACCGAATTGAGTATGGGAAGGTAGTTAAAGAGTTGAGCGGTGAAGAGATTGAGTCACTTAAGTGCAAAATTCAACAACAAGGTTTCCAAGCGGCTGTTCGCCTGTTTCGAGCGATTACAGAGCAGTGTTTCAAGATGCGGTTTGATATTGTTCTTCCTACCTGATATAGCCGCGTAATCTAAATTTCGGGTTTCAATCTGACGGAGGCCCATTCGGCTTTTACTATCCATCGCGCAGGATGCATTTAGGTGAAGACTGTAGAGCAAGGATAACTATTTTATAATCTAAGCACGGTGATATGGCATGGAATTAGAAACGATTGCTTGATTTCTCCCAGCTAGGGTCTTGAATCGTGGGGGTATGTGAAGTATGGACAAAAGCCTACCTGAGTTGAAGATGTAAAAGTACAGCGCTAATGATTTTTTACCCAGAATATTGTGTGAAGGCCTTTGATTTAATTTCGAAATTTGTGTCCTTCAGTACTTCCGTTGAAAATCCTCTATAAGAGTATCGTATGGCCATTTCTACTCAATACTCTTCATAATCTCAGCGTCACAGCCTTGCCCGCCGGAGGTGGCGGCATTCGTTGGCCCTTGCTCCCACTCTTGTGCGTCGATACAACAGTCTACTAGATGGTTATCGTCATCACTTCTTCTCCTTCCGCTTGCTTACAGCATCTCTACGATGCGAGAATCTATTGACCCCTCGGCTAAAGCACGGATCACAGTAGAGTATACGGAGTAAGCAAGAGCGCTCAATGACACGTGATCTGGGATCCAACTAACCCACTAATGCGTCTCTCTACCTTATGTACGGACACGCGCTGTGTGACGGACAGATCTGCGGTTTAGACCTCTGAACCCTCTCCCTCGTAAGTCAATAAAGATATGGTTCATTTCTCACTGTTCTACAGCCATTTCTCCTCCAGGAGAGCAGTCTGCATTGAGAACTACTGCAGTATTGGTCATGTCGCCCATCGCTTCGTTGTTCGCCATCGCTTCCCACTTCGGTTGATGACCCCTGCTCAATCGCGACCGTGAGAGTCTCTTCGAAGTTCGGAGTGCTGACCCAAGTCTTGAAGGCCACTCTGACTAGAGGAACATGGATTTCGAGAGTGGCATTGGGTGGAGTAGAGGTGCTCTGGAGTCAATGCTGACCTCTCAACATCCGTTCACTTCCCCACTCGACTCTTAGGTGGAAGCGAGCTAGCGTAGTATCGATCAATCTCATTGTTCACTCTATTTTGGGCACGCTGACTCCATTGATCGATAACTTGCAAGCAAAAGCTAACGCTTATGTCTGTTACTTGTGGCATGCTTACTGACCGTGCGGTACGATATCCTGTTTAAGCGAGATGGTGCGTTGAAGCGTATATATGTATGAGTCAACTTGGCGAAGTCTTTGGATTTTGTCACTTGGTCGATCCTCAAAATCAAGATTGGTATTCTGGACCGTAGTTGGTGTCCATTTCTCATCTTACCGAATCTCATTCAGAATGCTCTTCCACGGTATCATCATTACCCTTCTGGGCGTCGGTTCAACTTTCGCTTCTTACACTCCTCCCTCAGGCTGCGATGCCCTCGAGCAAGATCTCACCTCTATCCAAGGCCTCTTGACGAATATCGCAACGGCTCTCGGCGGCAGCGCCAGTCCAAATGAAACTGTCATCGCCATTGAACTTGGCACCCTGCAAACAACCGTTCAAAATGCTACGACCGATGCAACTGGATCAGGAATACTATCAGTATCTGAGAGTACGACCGTGACCAACACGCTATCGAGTATCTCGGATGTCACTCAGGCGATTCTTACCAACGTCATTGCTCGGGTATGAATGAAACGGTTCTATATGACCAAGAAGGTCAAGACGCTGACATATTTTAGAACCAAACCATTACGGACCCTACTTTCCGTCAAGGAGTTATCGCTGCGTTAAAGGCTCTCAGTCCAGGGCTTACCAATTTGTACAGCACGATTGAAAAACATATTTTGGATTTGAATGATATCAAAACGATAGCCTTCGCCTCGGGCGTCATCGAAGGTACAATTGCCGTTGGCATTTCTGGTCTCCAGACCTAAAAAGAAGGAATGCTTGGAAAAGCAAACTTGAAACGGCATGGCATGACCTTGAACATACACTTGTCAGTTGACTTGAATGGTGAAATCTTTCTCATGTAATGTTCATTTGGAGATGTAGATGAGAAATTTAATTGGATCGAGATACGGCGCGTGATCCATGTACAATCGGACTGGATACATCACCGACAAATGCGGAAGCGTCCATCAATAAGCCCAACATCCCGTACAAGTAGAAGCGAAATCGATCACCGACGCCTATTCCCATTGAAGAGGTAGACGAACAGCACTTAGAGGAGGGCGACAATTCTTACAAACCAACTTCTTACATCGAAGGTTCGCCAACTACGTTACGGAATACGGCCTAAGGACAAGAAGGAGGAGGGGAAGGACGAGGAGAAGAAAAAGAAGAAGAGAAGAAGAGAAAGGAGAAAACAAAGGAACAAGCGGGAGATGGCGCTTGGTGCTGAGGAAGTGCTTTAGTGAGCGAGATGCCGCGATATTAATGCATAGAATTTCTTTCCGGTGGATAAAATGGTTTTTGTACAGAGTAACTGGCTTTAGATAGTAGCTCACTTCTCACTGACAAGGGGTTACCCTTCGTGAACAACCTCAATGTCGCACTGTGGTGTGCTAAAAGAGTGGGCTCACGAGATGGGCAGCAATGGTTAAATTGTTGTTTTTGAAGAGGTGGTTTTTCGGTCTTCTCTTCTTTATAGAATGTGCGATAAACATTATAACTTGTGAGAAGATTTCAAGCTGTTCTGAAATCAAAGCTGCAGTCGAAGCCGCGGAAAGCGGTGGAGGTCCTGACTGCGCCTCCTTCTTCAGTTCGAAGAGCATCCACCGATTTTGGACCTCAAACTGTGTGTCTGCAATGACATTCTCTTCAAGTGTTCCTCATAGCCCTTTGGTATTTTTCAGTCTCCTACACATTACGCCGCGACTTTAATCGTCAGAAGGACCACATGCGATGTGCCCACAGCTTATCTTACACTGGTAGCTCTGAAACTTAGCCTCTAGGCAATCATCATCCCCACGAGAATCTGATGGACGCTATCATTAGAGTAATAAAAACGCTACAGCCTCGTAGACAGGAGGCATCGGCTTCAGCGGCTTCTGTGGACGATGTTGGCTGTGGGATGGATCGTCGGGACCAACATGCTTCAGAACTTTCATCTCTCCCATACCGTCCTCCGCCGGGTTCTGGGCCTCTGGACCCTTTCATCGAACACGATGAGATGCAACGACAGAAGCGTATGATCGACATGTGTGAGAAAACATTTTTAAAGCAGGTTGAGACGCCATCAACTGTGGAGTGTTGCGATTCTTGTTCTCAAATCAACTTCGAAGCCATCTACAACGATCGTGGAACTATACTTGGAGCCTCTACTGCCATCTCACTGCGAGATATTGGTGTTGTTGATAAGACTTGGCTCAACCGGAGTTGCAGTCTCTGCAAATTCTTCGCAGCGATCTGGGAGTCGAACAAATCCTATTTTCGAGGTGCAAATCTATGCCTTGTGGTACTCTCTAGTCGTAATATCTCAAAATACGCCGAGTCTATCCAAGTTCCCAAAGCCGTTCTATTTCATAATGTTCTGCTTCTCTCACATCCACAGCCTCGGCGAGTCTTCGATGTCGACCGCGTAACTTTGGACAACTTCGATATCGTCGGACCACTGTTTGTTTCGAGGCGCAAGTTCGGCACCAAGAATTGCGTTTCTGTACGTCCTGTTGAGCCGGACAAAATAGACTTTTCCGTTATTCGAGGTTGGCTTCAACTTTGCGACAGTCATCACGGAGACTCTTGTTCCCGTTCTAAAGCACCAGAAATTGCCGGCTTGCAGCTGCTGAACTGCGAGGCTAGGAAACTTGAGCCGTACATTCCAGGAACGAAGTTTGTGGCCCTGAGCTATGTTTGGGGAACCAACGTGAACGAGCAAATGCGTCAGAGCAATAAGCTAGGCTACTCTAATCTTCCGCGGACAATCGAAGACGCATTGAACGTCACAATGAAAATTGGGTTTCAGTATTTGTGGGTCGACCGATATTGCATACCGCAATTCGACGACCAAGTCAAGCGCATGCAAATCGCCAACATGGATTTGATCTACAACTGCGCGACTCTAATCATCGTTGCTGCGTGTGGAGAAGACTCAGAATTTGGATTACCCGGCGTCAGCAGCAGATGTAGAATCGCCCAGCCTAGCATTGCCGTCGACGAATACGATGTAGTCTCGGCCTTGTCAAGTCCAGTGCGAGACGTGAGAAACTCAAAATGGATGCGTCGTGGCTGGACATACCAAGAAGCACTCCTTTCGAAACGACGACTGATCTTCACCGAGAAGCATGTCTATTTTGAATGCGGCGGAATGGCGTGTGTGGAGACGGTTACAGAACCTGAAGATCTCATGAATGCGCAAGTTGGTGCTACCATGAAGCGTGAGAAAGCCGATGGTAAGATCACTCTCCTGGATACACGGCATCGTCTCTTCTCAACGGAATATTTATATCAAGTCAATGACGAGCCGTGGTTGATTCAGCACCGGATAGCAGAATACACAGAGCGATCTTTGACATTTGAAGAAGACACTCTTGACGCTTTCCTTGGAGTTCTCAGGTACTTCAAAAATCCCAAATGCCCCATCTCGCATGTTTGGGGCGTTCCAGTACTCTGGTCTTCTGCGAAGTGGTCTAACATGGAAGGGTTTGCGACTGGACTATGCTGGATTGGATTTTTCCCCACAACTCAAGTCATCAAACGCCGTATCGGATTTCCAAGCTGGTCGTGGGCTGGTTGGCAAATGCCTGTCTCACCGAGAAGCTACTTCTACCGATATGGGTTTAAAGTTCCATACGAAATCAACTTTAGCTTTGAAACTAAAGACGGGAAGATCTTACCTTGGTCCACTTATGAGACGGCATACCTGGCTCATGAAGTACCTGAGCTATCACAATATCTCCATGTTGAAGGCTGGTCTCTGAAGTGCCGTCTTCACGCCTCTGACCATATACCGGAACACACGAATGTATCATTGCGCAGTTACTGGTCGCTCACTACTGAAGGCAGCAACACACAGATTGACCACGTAGTTTTCCACAAACAATACTCCAACGAGGAATGGACCGCCCGAAAGAATAGAGTATGGGACATCCTTGTCATTGGAAATCCCGATGATCCTGCGCGAGGGAAAACGCAATTCTTTGACCAACATCCGCCATTCGGCCCCTTCTTCATGATCCTTGAAGATATAGGCGAGTGCTACGAGCGTGTTGGATATCTTGATCTAGCTCATGGGATTTGCGATGAATCAGCTGGAGAGCAAGATCTATCAATCTACATGATCGGAAAGAAGAGACGCTCTTTCAAGCTAGGTTAAATGCGTGGAAAGAAGCTCGGAAGACTCTAGACTACGCTTTCTACTACACGAAGCACCCATGAATAATCTTTCAGTCACTTGCAAGAGCCAAGGGCGATGGGATGCGGCGGCGGAAGATCTGTTGGTGCAAGTACGGAGACTCGCAAGACTAAACTGAGAGCGGACCCTCCTTCCACGCTGGCCAGCATGGGCTGGATAGCAGCGATGTTCAGGAATCAAGGACTATGGGCTGCTATCCCAAAGCTGTACGATGTGGCTTTGTATATCTCTTTGATGGCACCGATAGTATTCCTATCCCGTAAATTAACATCTGACGATGCGCCTTCTGTCTAATGTAGATTTCGAAGTATGAAATACCCGCCCAAGCCATAATACGTCGTGAATTTGGTCTAGCGACAAAACTAATACACTCTTGCTACGTAAATATCACTGGTAAAGTAAAAGCAAATAGTATATTAAAGAAACGTAGAGCAGGCAGGATTCTCCACCGAGTCTTGCTCAAGTAGTACTTCATGGTCGCAAAACAGGACGTTGCATGGCCTCTACATGATCCCAGACTCCGTGATTCTGAACTGTAAGATTCTAAGCTGTAGAGGCCTCGGCTGGAGAGCTCCCTGCTCCCACCTCTTCCTCCTGTAAATCTACAAGTGGAGAAGTTTTGGAGCGGGAACGTTTTCTCAGCGAGACCCACGAGCTCTGCAAAGCGCCGAATCCAGATTTGGCCCCTCTGTATAGCCAACAGAGTATAGTTTTACCCGATGCATAAAAAACATACTCCCACACAATTGACAGCCAAAGCCAATCGTAAAGCCCGCCGTCCCCCGTCTGCTTCTTAACCTCAGTCCTCCTCTTCGCAGTTGAGAACCTCCTACTCCCCAGGAACACGACAATACATAGCGCGACGATACCCCAGAACCAGAATGTAGAGATATTCTTAAGCGATGCATCTCTAAACTTGAACATACGCGCGACCAGTACGGCGGCTTGGGTATTGCTCTCCCCTTGCAGCTCCCTCGGTGTCAGGTCTATCGTGTAAGGGTGAGAGGCGTACGTTCCGTGAGCGAAGTCGTAGATGCGTGTTTGCAAGCCTGATAACGATGCTGCGAATATGCCGTCTACCTCGACTTTCCACTGTTCGGTAGTGAGGTTGATGCCGACGATGCGTTTGATATCTGAGGATGCGCTTAAGGCGTCGGCTTGTTTATAGTTAACGACGTTCCAGATGTTGGAGTATTTGAGGGCAATTTGCACCAGATATAAGGCCCGTTGACGGATAATGTCGTCCGAGAAGTGTGATCGAGCGCGGGAGAAGTTTGAATGGTTCCAGCATAGGGAGGCATCGGCGTCAGCACAGATCTGGTTGGAATCGACACAGCCGAGCACTCCAGCTCGCGAGACATTGTTGTACCAGAAAACACTGTCGGTTCCGGGGTTGATAATGATTTCGACTTTAGCATGGGCTGGAAATATTGGGTCGTCCCGACGAAAGAGGTGCAGGTGTGGGCCATCGGTGGAGATGAACATGATAGTTACAGGATTGTCACCAGCTTGGAACTCTGGGAAAGGTAAAAATGTAGAGGGTCCCCCGAGATTGGGCTCTAATGGGTCATATAATACGGGCCTAGAAATTTCATTAGTAGCGCTAGTTTCGGCTAGGAGCTGAACTTACGCCATTCGATATGGAGGTATGTCGTTGAGCTCCGCCGCAAACTTCCACTCACGGGGCGTGACATAGGTGTCCATCGGGAAGAAGTACGAAAAGGAAGGCCCATAGTTGTACTCCCACTGATTTGGAAAGGACAGATTCCCAGTGGAGAATACGTATCTCTCGTCGGTTACTAAAGGCGCACACGTCGTAGTCCGACTGAAGTAGAATCGCTTAGAAGCAGGCGCGTTCACTCCGAGAAGGTTAGAGTCCAGAAGTCCTGTGGTTACTTCGTAGGCAGATAGATTACCGAACATGCAGGCATCGCCATCGAATGGGCACGATACGTTTGAAGTTGCCCGAAACGGTAGTTGACGCTGGTAGTAAGTGTTGCAAACCGGGTTATCATCACTCGTATTATAACAAGCCTTCTTGTATGCCCATATCCGCGACTGCCTATTTTCGGAAACAATCGCGCCTTCGCCGTAGGTGAAGCCGATGGTATCAGGATTCACTTGCCAGTCACCCGCATTGTGGAAGCCGAATGTGACGACAGAGCCGTCTACTAAGTCTGCCGAGACGATCGAAACGTAGAGGCCAACTCCGAATATCGTTAAGAAAAATGCTATGACTAAGAGAAAGGCAACGGCAAGCGCTAGGTCGCCACACAGCTTCCGTACACCGCCCCATACGCCATCTAGGTACTTGAGAAACTCTGGCCATACCCTTGGATCTTCAAGCCGAATGTGGTGTACAGCGTGCTCGGCGCAGACTTTCTTAACAGCTTTAATTGGATTATCTTCATCTCCCGGAGCTTGTAATTGGTCTATGATTTTCTGGAAGAATGTGTCACCTTCGCGGTCGTCTTCTAACCTGTTAAAGGATTGCAGGGCTACAGTATTGCCTGAATCGGATTTCCCAATTTTGTGATACGTCCAAGATATGAAATGTCGGGAATAAAGTAGTACTGCGATTACACTCCGCCTAATTAAGACAAAGAAGCACGGTAACAAGAGACCGATTGTAAGCGCAATAGCATTGGTAACATATGCGGATGCCGTGTTACTGATTAATATCTGCTGTCCTAGTAGACTAAGTTAGGACGGGCATTTTCTGGAGAGGAGTCAAGCCTACGGAAAAGAAGAGGACGGTCGTAATCATAGATGGTGGTGAAAAGGCCGCTTCTGATACTCCCCTTGTCAGACATCGTACGACGGATATTCGGATACCAAACACTAAATCGATAATCAAGAGCAGAATTTTCTAGAAAACCGTTGTCTTCGACTGCAATGTCAGAATAACGAAGGTGAGATATTAGAACTTCGTGATATTTCGAGAAGAGCCACGGCGAATTCTAGGCAGCAGGTTTCGTCACTGGGCGGCCTCATCATTGGCGCAAGTTCCAAACGAGCGTCGAGGCCGTGACAGTGCGGTTTAATTTGACTGGCTCGTCACCATTTGTGATGAGCCGCCACCAAAACTCCTTGACCACATTTTGCGATAGTTATCGGCCTTTTGTACGTCTTAACCCGTATAAAAGGGTGCCACCTTCACTATTCCAATTGTCTTGTATCTAAGAGGATGGCTTACTACAAAGTGCTATGGAAGAAAAGAGAACTCTACGAGTGAGGATCTCAAAGGCCGTGTCTCGGCTCTGGCGTAAAAGCGGCCTTCTTTGCCTGTGTAATAGACACCCAAAAGAAAAGAGATTATTATGATGGTTGATTGATCGTCATTTGTTGTGGTTATTTCGTGCTCAGGTACATGCAGAAGGTATGATTATCAACCAATCCAATGCTCCTCACCATAACAGCCTGATCATAGCTTTGCAGGGAGGTGACAGGCAGTACCAGTGAAGCCTCTGGAATAGATACGTCCTTCCACCTTTCTTTCACAGGTTGGCCTTGTTCGTAAACTTCGGGACGCGTCCCGCCGTGACGCGGCTGATGGAGCACCTACTCCAGAACAAATTTTCGTAAAACATGCTTTTCCTTCTCAAATAGTCTCCTATACATGTGTTTATAAATGTATACATCACCGACAAGTTGATAGCTCCTTTTCCCTGTAGGTCGTAATAGCCAAGGCAATTCACTTGCACTAAAGACACACACGACATCTCCAAGCTGTGCCTTCGCAGGACCGAGACAAACATACCCTTGCTTTGTCACGAAAGCTTTTCTCAACCTTCCGACGCTTCTCAGCTTTTCCAAATAGGGTTGTGTATCCATAGCGAGCGAAGTATCGTCGTCTATTCCACCAATATGGGGCGCGATTCCACGCTGGAGCGTTTTGTACATGGCGTAATAATGTTCGTTGGAGTCGTGAGCTTTTGGAAAGGCAATCGCAGTATAACAAATGGCCACATCTCGTTGATGAGATTCGACATACGGCGAGTTCAGCCATGATCGAAAAGAACCGGTCATCGCGATTGCATCGAAATCATTGAAGTAAGTCTGAGCCGCCTTGCTAGAAGAGGGAAAATATTGCATGTCTCCATAACACAGCTGGCCAATGCGCTCCGCTTCGTCGATCTGATAGCCAGACAGAGTGAGTAACGTATTCTTCGAAGACCATGACGAGTCACCAAGTAAATGTCGCCCTCGTACATCGAAAGACATGTCTGCACCCAAAGGTGTTTCGGCTGGGATTCCCTAGTCGGGAACCCAAGACGGAAGAGAAAGACTGTCACAAGTATCACTGAGTCTTTGCGCTTGAGATAAGACGGCATTAAGCCTCTTTCGCTTAATGAAAAGGTAGGCAGTATCAACATACAAAGTCGTGGCTGACGTGGAGTGGTGCGTGACAAGTTCGTAGTTCGCGGCGTCCTGCGCAACATTCAAGAGGGCGTATATGTAGTCGCGCGCATCGGAAGCGGAAAGAGTGCTACGAGCTCTTAAAAGTAACGTCCATAGATCGGGTTGGGGAATATTAAGAAATTTTCGATTGCGCTCCCGAAGAAGGGTGAAGGCGATTTTGGCTGCCCACCGAAGGGATTATAGTTCATTACAGCGCTCCTCGTTGTTAGCGCGAGGCTTCATCCAAAGCTTCACTTGGTAGAGGATGGTGATACTGATGAACAGATCGAGCCAGTTGACCACCTTAGATCCGCAAATATACAGAAGCGATCCGGGCGCCAAGGTTTCTTGAAAGATCCAAAGACGGCCCCAAAACGGGTTTCTCATGAGGTTTAGAATGCAATCAATCGAGACGACTCTGGTATCCAGCGCATGATTGAGGCGAGTGTGGAACCGTAAGCTGTGGTCGGGAGCATGGAAAGAAGGAGGGATGCAATTGCATCCATCGGACGAAGCGCGCCCGATTCCAGCAAGCGTGTGAAGAGCATCTGCTTCTCCTCGTATACCTCTACCCAGCCATCCCACTGCAACGTGCACGTTGCTGTAAATGCTGAACATTAATGGCACTTGAAGGCTCTTTTCGTCGTCCTCAGCTTGATTGATGTATATAGCATCCACCTAAATATACTGAATACCGCGAAGTTGAGGATGAAGTACCTGTGGAGAAAGTCTCAGAATAATATCCAGCTGCTCCAAGGCTTCAGCAAGGTTGTCCGTAATGTTGAGTTTCTTTCCATTGACAGATATTGACGAAGTTGCCTGTAAGCTGCCCCAAACGTACGAAAGAGCCAGATATCTAGGAGGTTTAGTGATAGGGACGGATTCAAGAGTCCATGGTACAACATCTGAAGGACCCTTCGAATCTGGTAGACGCAGTAGGCGAATCTGCTGTCGGCAATCCTCTAAACGCTGGTATATGAAATTATCATCGATTTGATGTGATAAGGGTAGTAACTAATATTCCGTACGAACTTGAAGTAAGCTATGCAAGGTCAGCGACACCCCGCTGAAAGAGATGTCATGTAGCAGACTCCAACTGGCTGCGAACAGTTTAAAATTGAGTTAGAGTGTACATGGATGAAGTACAATCGAGCGCCGAATTCATCGACCAAACAGCCAGAATTCGCGCCTTCAGATTATTATATAGATGAGCATGAAAGAGCTGCAACTCTCGTTATACTATGCCACTGAATCTTCGTTTATACCACAATTACTGACTGCCACGTCACGTACTTCATCCGGCCCGGCTCAACTTGACCACCCTTCATCCAGGCAGATGTGTTGATCGATGCTGTCCCGATCCTTTCGTAGCGATCCGCGCCGATGGTAGATGCCACTCGTTTTACGACGAGGACAAACAGCTTCTTTTCTACACTGCCATAGTCGTCCACGTTGCCAAAGATAATGCCCTTCATAGACTGCGAGAACAGCTGACGCACGTCGTCTTGCTTTGAAATCATTTCCTCTAGATGTACCGCGAGTGGGTTCACATCATGTCCTTCCGATTCGCCACCCGGAAGGCAGAGCATCGTTCGAATCCAATGACCCTCGGTGGAGTAACTGCACATGTCGTCACCAAAAAGAGAAGTGTAAACATTGGGAAGCAAGCGGATGTTAATGACCCAAGCCGAGATGCGAAGCATGTTGGAGGCTCTGGCAGAACGGTCGTACTCGTCAGTGCTGCTCCAGTAGGCTTCGAAATCCGTCATTCTTTGCATGATGGGATCGAAAATCTCAATCTGCATTTGTGAATTGTCGTAGGCGGGTTCTGCTACAGAAGTAGGATTGACCCAACATGTCCATCCTGTCCAAGACCAGCTCGGAAACTGAGGTCGCCGCACTCCTGGTTTGTCGGAGTACCAACAAAGACCATTGGCAAAGTAAGGAGTAATTTTGGATACACTGCGGGAGGTGAAGGTACCCTTAACTGGAAGGACCGGGACGCCTTGGTAGTGGTAGACTGGAAAGGTGGAGTCCTCTTCGAAGGATCGGAATATACCAAGCATACCATTGAGAGCGTCCGAGTCGTAAGTGAGACGCCTTTTGGAATACTCGGAAATGTGCTTGTATATGTCTGAATGCTGTGTACTCTCTCTCGCCCGAGAATCAGTGAGGATGATGTTGTTTCGTATTTTGGTCGGTACGGTGGACAGGTCTGTTTCACACCAGTTCGCTTTCCCGCATTCAAAGTAGACGTATTGATCGGTAAAAATTAAGAGCGTTCGAGAGAAAAGGGCCTCTTGGTAAGTCCAGCCTCTCGACATCCAAGCTGAGCGACAGATGGGTGTATTCGGTGTCTCCGCGAGAGACACCCACACCTGTTTTCCGAGCGACGCGGAATGCCGTACCTTTCTTGGTGTCTTACTGACTCCTGGAAGGCCATAACTAGGATCGACTCCTGCAGCTGCAACTATCGTAACCCGAGCACCGGCGTAGATTTTATCCATCTGCCGGATCTGATCGTGCACTTCCTCGGTATCCTTCTGATCAATACAGTACCTATCGACCCAGAGGTAGCGTAAGCCCAACGATTTAGTGGCTGTGATGGCATCTTCGACAGTAAGAGGAAGTTCCGCTGGCAGGGACCCTTCTATTCCGTTTGCGGAGCCTTGCGAGGCGCCCCAGATATAACTCAACGCGACGTACTGCTGGCTCGTTTCGCCAGGTACGATCGTTCGAGTGAGACAGTCGACAAACCGGGTAGCTAGGACACTCGAGGGGAGATGCGGTAGCGAACAACCATGGAATTCCTCGCAAGAAGCGATGCAATCACGAATGAGATCAAAATCTGTCCTGTTTGATGCGATCTGCCGTTGTCCGAAAAGGTCTTGAGAAAAACGAGGATCGAGCGAATCAAGCGAATCAAGTGGAACAAGGATTCCGTTTGCCGAACTTAAGGAATCATTGGCTGATTTGACCCCCAGACAGAAACGATAAACCTTGTCCACACGGTACTTATCGGTGTAGACGTAGTAACGGAATGCGTAAAGACCTAGGTTGGCTTCGGTTGGCCTGGCGTGAGCGAGGCACGCATCCCGGATGAGTACGCAGAAGGAGCATGAAAGGTTGACGTCCAGTGCTCCTGGACCACTCAGGTCTGCGATCTTTTTGCTTTTGAAGAAAGTTCCCCAGTCTGAGCACTCAACTCGTGAGACCCATTCAGCGGCAAAGATTTGGTCCACATTGAGCCGAGAACATCGATCACAAAGGGCCTCGCCATCCGATGCGACGGGCTCGCAATCCGATCCGAAGGCCTTAGATAACCTCCGAACGCTGGACAATGCTTTCAGCGCCTTCCACGTCATCCTAATCGAACCAACCGAGAGGCTGATGGAGAATATTAGCGAAAATAAGGCGCAATGTTGGCTAGATGAACATAGTGGTACTAGCAACGATGGGAAGAACCTACGATATGCTCGGTGGAAAATGATATAAAATGGCAGGCCCGCAGCCTCCCTGCGTGAGATGCTCATGGAAAGAAAGTGTGAAGGGAATGACATTGGGCTGCGTAGCCGAGAGCCTAAAGATCAGGAGATGGGTGGTGGTGGCTGTGGTGGTTGTTTGTACATGTACATGTACGTCTCTCACCTAGACTCAGCCACCGAGAGTTAAAAAGCACTCTCCTTGCCTTATCTGGTCTACGCAATGATTAACCGCTGTATTGCTTAGGTAGTACATATAACAGGGTTGCTGGGTGGGCATAAAAAAAGAAACGTACAGCAGGCAGGATTCTCCACGTAGTCCCACTCACCTGTGCTTCATGGTCACAAAACAGGGCATTGCATGGTCTCTAAACCGGCATGGTTCTACTGTACTTCCAACTTATTGAAAACATAGTTGCGCTTATTTTTGAGCAGGGGGTTGGCGGACTACGTACATAGTGGAAGCTGCGTAATTGATAAGCTAGGCAAAGATCCTAGTCCGTCTCTGAGAGCCATTTCGGGCTCCACGCCGTAGGTGGCGGTAACCTCCCCTGTTATGCTGCCTCAAAGTCAGTGTCCGGTTTTTGCGCCCACAAAGACTCTTTTTAGACCTTGGTCCAGGAAGGAGCTTCTGTCTTTCCAACTAAAAATAGCTAGCGTGAAACCTGATTGCTGAGGTGGGATATTCTCTACATAAAACATGATAGACACATATCCATTGCCAAACCTGCACCTCCACTAGAGTTACCCACAAAGAGGTGGCCGGAGCGGCTCGGCGCCCCCCGCCCCCCCTGCTAGCGTGATCGACGCGTTCGTCTGCTTCTCTTGAGACCTAATGTGTGGCAAATCTTTAAACCCTCCAGACTGACTATAACCAGCTATATAGTCACCGACCGGGAGCATTCTCGAAGCTTCGCTTTGGCAAGTTACCTGATTATAATTTCACGCCCACTCCTAGACCCCTCTGTGAAATAGAGATAATAGAAAAGTTATATATATATATGTAATTACTACTATGTAAAGGCCCTTCGCTCGTGTTGGTGCCTCTGCTTGTGCCTCTTGGAGTAGTAGCTTCACGACCTGCTCGTGGCCTCTAGCTGAAGCCGCGCGGCTTATCGTGGCGTTCATCAAGCATCATAGTCGCTGCGGCGCGCTCTATGAGTAGGGCGGCGATCCATCCGACCGTATATAGTTCGGGGCTGCCCAAAGCTTGGAGTGTCGCCATGGTTGGAGAGTTAGATGGACGGATCTTGATAGGCAGAGGTTTCCCGCCGTGTACTTGCGCATGCTAGATTCGAGTGATTGAAGTCCATAGAGAGGAATAGCAGAAGTTTGTGAACCAAGATCGCGCAGCCTCGTCCAAGCTTTCGCAGTGATCGGGCGGATAATCAGTATCACGTGCACTCCGCCTCAGCTGCAGACAATCTGCCACATCAGCCTCCGGGTAAAATCTCGGTTGGCTACACAGAGACAGACACAGAGGGAGAGGTTATCAAAAGCATTCAAATTGGGAGCACACATAGAGTTACGCATCAAAAAGGATTGGCTGCACACCTTTAGTGGATCCTTGCCCAAGTTTAGGGCCTCCTTCGCCCAAGTTTAGGGGATAACATCTTAAAATAGAGCGTACCCCAGCAACCGGAGTAATAGCACTTCGGGCGCGCACCTCCATACAAAACGGCAATAGTAGCACGTAAATGTCACTTACATAACGTGTCTCCCTACGACGCGTACGCCGTGACGGGACGAATTGACGGTTTGGATCTCTAAAAACTCTCCCTCGCAAGTCTGGACGATACTGTCAGTGTGACACTGTTATCCATCCATTTCTCCCTCAGAACACCAGTCTGCAACGAGAAAATTATCGCGGTCGGCTAAGCCGTCGATCGTTCCGTCGACGGCGTCGAGAGCGGCTTCAGCTGTCCCCCCTTTTTCAATCACGACCCTCCACATGTCTCCGAATTTTGGAGGCGTAGAATAACAGTCTTATCATGAAAGAATATGGTTCCAAGCCTTGAAGGTGACTCGACCTGTGGATTCGCTCATTCCAATTGTTTTGCTGTGGCGAAGGAGGGGCCTTGACGTCCTCCCAACGTGGCGTTATCGAACGCATTCGCACCGAGTAGGTGAAGAACGAATCCTAACAGTACATTAAAAGTACTGACAGAAATCAAGTGAGGTTTAGCTAGTCAAAAAAGCACTACGGGCGCCAGTGGCACTGTCATAGTTCTCGCATTCAGGTCCGAGCCAGATAGAAAAAGTATATGTCACCGTCAGTCTCTATTCCGGCTGCCGTCCTCAAGCAGCAATCTACGCACTCCGAGTCCACTATAAATATAGCCGCACGATAGATGTACTGTGCTGCGCAGTGGGCCAGAGTTACCCGCGCGACCAAGGGATCTTGGCAGTGGAAGAACCAGGCGCTGCTGGGGGCCTTCATCCAGTTCATGGCGATATGGCCGCCGTCTGTCTCTAAGCGTCTGCGCTCTTCCGACTTCAGACCGCGCATTCTTTGGCAGGGCTTTCCAGTGCCGCGGCCGCTGCCCTGTTCGCAATGCACAAGGCCGCGGCGGGCCGCCACTAGATCGGCCAAGTTCGCCGGCCCGGCTACCACCGTCTCCGCGGGCCCCGCGGGCCGTGGCAGCTGGATTAGGCACTCTAGCGCCGTCGAGCTCTCCTTGACGCTCAACTCTAGCGTCGAGAAGTCGGCACCACTCCGGACGAGATCCTGTATGGTGGTATCAAAGTCTTCGTCTTGTATGCTGTAGCGGTCTTCTAGCGTTGTGTAGGACTTCTTTTCGTACTGGATGCGTCCCGGTATGATGCCCACAGCCCCGACACCGCTCTTGGAGAATGAGACATCCCGCAAAATGCCAAAGTATGCACAGAGTCCTCTGCTGCATGCGGCAGAGACCCCATTGTTGGAGAGATGGGGCCGCTCACCGGTAAAGAGCTCCAGTATCAGATCCAGGCGGACACCGGTGCCGTAGTCGTTCTCCCGGAGCCCAAACGAGAAGTTGGCATCAAAGTCCATACAAAAGGCAAACTGGCCGAGGTCGTTCAGCGCCTGGCTCCCACTTCGGGCTGAGCGCCTCATGATTAGCTGTCGACCGTAGGCCTGCTCGAAGCCGCTCCGCATGGGCAGTATGTTGACATCGTCGAGCGACACATTGGCCAGGGCGCGAGAGAGCACGATAATGGTCTCGGCTAGGATGACGGCGCAATACTTGTCCGGGTCCCAGTCGCTACCGTCGTCCGCATCGCTACGAAGGCCCTCCTGGCCATTACCGTCCGACCCTGAAGCTGAGACTGGAGTCATCTCAACGTCGGTGCCGAGCTCAAAGCCATTGGAGGAGCACTCGCAGGCTCGGCAAGCGCAGAATTGACGCAGCCGGGCGATGGCCGCTTCGTACTCCAGTTTGGCGTCTCTGAGCGGCCTGGCGACTGCTTGCTCCATGTGTTCTCTCAATTTGGCCAACTCGGGAAACCACGATATGGCGTTGGTGACGAAGCCAGGTCCGAACGACTGGTCGCAGTAGGTGGTGCAGGCGGTCCGATAGACAAGCGGGAAAGACGCATCCGCCTGGGCGATGGCCTTGAACATGCGCGCCGCGCTTCCCAGCATGGCGCCTAGCGTTGATGGCAGCGACAGCATCAGCTTTTGAAAATCCGAGAGGAATGCCGATCGCAGCGCTGTCTTCCATTCCAGCCGGCCAGAGACCGTGGTTGCGATCGAGGCTGTCGCCTCGCCGCCAAGGATCTCTGAGATCTCTCTGAGGACGTATGTCCTCCCCTCAACCACGACATCCTGGAGGCCGGTGGCCCGTTGCCTAGAAATGATCTGAACCTGCGCGACTTCTGGGCCGCTGCAGTTGGTGTAGGTGACCTCGCCCTCAGAATTAGAGATGGAGACTTTGAAGTCCAACACCCACTCGGCGACGGCAGCCAGCCAGCCCGTGTCGGGACCCCCCACCAGCGTGACCGCCTGCATTTCCTTCCTTGAGACGGCGGCCATGGCGAAAAGTGCCTCGGCGATGGATTTGGGGCTGGAGCAGTCTCGCAGGTCCTGGGGTGTCGCCTCCAATCTCTGGAAGGCTCCCAGCCGCTGACCCTCGTTACCCAGTTGCATTAGCACCTCGGCTCGCAGGCCGAACGGCGTCTTGGCCAGCACGCCGCTGCAAGCGTCTAGCATGGCTTTCCACTCGCGACTGGACGGCATCCATTCCCCGCCGACGCCGCTGAGCCTCGCCATCTCGAGCAGCACCTCGGTGGAGATGTCGAGTGAGTACACCTCTCTAAGAGCAGCGCACAGGACGAGGACGACGGTGCCCTGTTCGGACTTGGCCATGGATCGTATCAAGTCCTCCACTCCGAATCCGAACTCCAGCGTCGCGCCCACCGCGCCTACTGTCGTGAGCGACGCCACGGCCGTCTCGATGTTGGCCCGGCCCCGTGCCGTGAGCTGAAACCCATTGCAGAGAGCCTCGCACACTAAGACGGTGTAGGGGTTCACCCTTCCGGCCGCATAGCGCGACAGGATGCCAATCGACGCCTGAACGGGCAGCTTGGCGATATCGACCATGCTCCACGAACCACTTTGTGGAAAGGAGCCGTGGCTCCCGGCGGATAACGGTCCCGTGGTGGTATTGGCCATGGTGGCGACTATTGTGATCTGAAGCGGAAACGAATTTTGTCTGCACACTTTTGTTCGCAATCCGTTAGAAGGAAGGCACCTAAGGTTGTTAGCCGTGAGGCCTGAAGGGATGTAGTACGGAGGTGCGCGTCAAAAGTTTGGCTAGATGCCTTGATGCCTTGATTCCCTTTCAAACTTCTTGCCTCAGGCATTAATTACAGCCCCCTAAAATGATAGCGCCTTCGGCTACTATTTTTAGTGGATAGCCCCTAGAATTGGCGTCTCTCCCGCTAATAAATTAGCGGGAGCGGTTTTATGCCTAAGGCAAAGTTTGCGAAAAGTTGTAAGGCTACGGAGGTGCGCGCCAAAAGTTTGGCCACTTATGCCTTGTAGCCTTACAGCTTTTTATAATGTATGCCTTAGGCATAAAAGTGTTCCCGCTAATTTATTAGCGAGAAGGACGCTAATTCTAGGGGCTATGCACTAAAAAGAGAGGGGGAAGGCGCTATCAATTTTAGGGGGTTTCCATTAATGCCTGAGGCAGACAATTGAAAAATGCAGTAAGGCATCAAGGCATCTGAACAAACTTTTGGCGCGCACCTCCGTAATTTGTGCCTGATGATGGATACCTCATATTTCAGGAGGCAATCACGTGCCATGAGGAGACGTACCCAACTTAACGTCTTTCTGGATCCAACAAGTCACTCAGTCAGTCAAACCAGGGATCCTTGATCGCTCAGTGAAGAGGTACCAACGAACAACGCAACACGGCATCGCAAGCCGCGCCACAGCCACCATAATGCTGACAATAATTGTTTAGCAGGGGGGAATAACTCGGAAACCCAGATCGAATCGTTCTCTGAGTTTGAAAGGCGAAAAGATCTCGGTGGTGGTACTGTGGTTTAGAGGTGCCATTTCGCGATGAAAAATTGCTCCTCGCAATCGGGGGCGACGGCGATGACAGAATCGGGTTACCGGAGCAAGGAGTATTCAGAATTGGGCACACAACACGATTGATAGTAAATAAAGGGAAATTTTAATGCGTTCAGAGGGTCAAAGTTGCTTGATTTCAAAGTACCTATGGTTTGTCCCATTACACCGTGCGTCCCGCGTCGTAGGGAGAGACGTTACATGCGAAACCCGAAGTCGCTGTGCGAAGGAGTATACACTGTACGAAGCTTAAAACTGTCGTAAGGGTTATAAATGAGATTCTGGAAGTGCCCAGATAGGAACTAGGAGCCATTTTAGGCCCCGAGAGAGAGCTAGTTTCGGCTCATAAATCCCCGAAGAAAGCTTATAAAACCGGCTTCACTCACGAGAACCCTCTTCAATTTTCACACAGAGCGGTACAAATTAGTCACTTCCTAAATCTGTCCTTACAAAAATAAATACTCGCTCTGCTAAGGAGTTGCGTGGGACAATTAAGTAAATCGCTTCATGGCGCTAAAAAGGTAAAAACGTACGGGTTTTCACGGCAGCGCGCATGCTGCTGCAGCGCGCCACCCCACCAAAAATCAATAAAACTCACCTACTTCAGAGGCCCATATCTCCACCAATATTCGGTCAATTGATTCCGAAATTACTGTTTTAGAATCTCAGAGACCTGGCTGAGCATAATATCGCAAATT
>Ga0335072_10000191_pt1 | contig 134122 bp, 132 predicted proteins | sample Lox_Sample_21_FD_206725 | JGI IMG/M metagenome (GOLD analysis project Ga0335072, IMG submission 206725) | Soil microbial communities from Loxahatchee National Wildlife Refuge, Florida, United States - Lox_Sample_2.1 | ecosystem: Environmental > Terrestrial > Soil > Wetlands | place: USA...
AAATGAGACGTTTGCATTATGTGTTTGAAGATGTGTCTTAAGTTTGGGATTTCTTCGTGCACTTGTTGTGGAGATGTTGCGGTTTCAATTTTGTGATTTTTGGTGGGAAAACGGGTGCGTCGCTCGCATGTGAAATACGTTAAGGGGCAACGTGAGTGCTGAGTCAGCAGCGTGAGCTAGTTACGGAGTAACTAGTTAGTTGGTTAGTTACCTCACCTTATATGTACGGAGTACCTCTACTCTCGGGGTTCGATCGTGTGCCAAACTACCACCTTACCTTAACGAACTGAGCGAGCTCCGAAGTAGACTGGGCGAGATTGAGCATGCCCCGAGCGGCCGTGAGCAAGCATGTCCTGAGCAGGCGAGCATTGTTTAGCCACGGTCGATGAGTTCGGATCCATAATGTACTCGTGGTAGATGAATTCGTCTACACCGTGGATACATGCTGGATACAGCGCAATCGACTTCACAGGGAAGATCCACGCTGAATAAAAATGAGTAGATGCCAAGCAGGCCGCATGGTACCTCGTTCCTTTGAGAGACATCTCAAATCCAACTGTTAACAACAATATCATTCTAAGATTATCACCCTGGATGTCTAATCCTTAGCCATCAAAGCACTCCTTGCCTTCGAAAAGATGACTCCTTCTAATCACGAAGGCTAGCCATGGCGGGCCATTGAGTGGTGGAAACAAGCGTTCCTTTGGTTTGTATATCAATCCTGGCTGCTACGTCAAATTGGCCTCATCTACGACGGAAACCATGTCATTGTGCCGATGACCTTCTAAATGGCGCTTTGGATCCAGAAAGAAGAAGATCTGCTTTGGCCTTTATAGCCGATCAAAAGAGTCAGAAACAAGGGGGCCCCAGCGACGACGCGAAAATTGCTCACATTGAGGCAACAATAGGCATTTGATCACGCATAGTTGGGTGCATCAACGAGCCACGCAGCAATGTGGGTATTGGGGAAAGAAAGAGTATCTAGCCGATGATTGCTAAGCTCCGCATCTGGACAGGTACAGCCGCTCACCGGTCTATAGGTAAGGTATGCGTTGTAGATTCTTGATTGGTTGGTCTTGATGTTGTGCAACGACCTCAAGGTGCTTCCGATCTTGAAAATGATTTGAACGCCCTCAATTTACATTCCTCTTGTAGGATCCGTAAAGAACCTGTGTTAAATGCTCTTATCTCTATATTTCTGAACGAATCATGACCACGCCACTCCCATGGAGGTCGAACGGGGTCCGACAGAACAATGCGCAACGCCCTTCGGAAATCCGTACTCGTCCATGTCGATACTTCCAGCGAACTGGGTCGTGTGACTTTGGATCAAGCTGCAGATTTTCCCATGATCTAGACCATGTCAACCGTTCATCTTCTGTTAAGGATGACCGCCATACAGAAAGAGATGAATACTATCGTGACTGGAAACGCCTTCTTGGAAATCGATCGAACACTAATGAACGATATCATATTCAACGCCTGTGGTCGGGAGCTATCCAAATACTGAACGACCAAAATCGTGAAAATCAGCAGATGCTTGTCAAGGACCTTGTTGACGATCGATATTCAGGATTAGCCTACATTCGTTCTACCATGGAAATGCGATTTTCCCCTATAACCACCTTCGAATCTCTCATAGCCGAGAGTTTTCTCGCAGTCGTCACGCATCCAGCTCTTCTAGACTGTCTGTCCGTGGACACATATGTTGGAACTGTGTACAACTTCATCAGTGGCGTGAATGGAACACGAGCTGTTCCGTTCTTCACATCACTTTGTGTGAGCATTGTTGATCAATACCTGGAGGATGAAGAGGAACGTGGGGTGTCTGGAGTGGGTGAATCATTCCAGAAGTTGCTGGTTGTCCTTCGCGAACTCTTACGTCGTGAACGACGGTTCTCATTCAACGAAGATATCTCCAAATTGTTCGACTCTATGGAGCAAATTTCCACATTGCTCGAATCGGACGAAGACAGACCTGAGTACCGGTGGAGATCAGTGCAAGTCAATCAACTGCGAAAGACGGCACATATGTCTACTGACTTGCTAACGAGCGCCGATGAAGTGGTTGAACCCTACCACGCTCCTCTGGTATCGGCAATCTCAACTTATCTTGTTGATATCGTTCTTCCGGGCAACAACCACGACAATGATCATCTTGATATTAGGCAGATCAAGGTCTTGCCGACTGCCAAAGAAATCTCAAGCAATATACCCGACTTCCTGCCATCAACAGACTTCCGTGAGCCACACTTTCTCGAGGATCCCGTCCAACGATATCTCGACACTCACTTCCGTCTCCTTCGTCATGACATATTCGATCCACTAAAAGAGGTTCTTAGTAGGCTGATGCTATCGTTTAACGACGGCACACTACCATTGCGTGCCTCACGCGGCGATCTGAATGCTCACGTCTACAGAAAGGCGTCGATCCGGCACCTCTCAGTTCACCCAAAGCGCGGGTTTGAGGCTCATGTGTCCTTCTCTCAACCTTCACAGCTACAGAACAAATCTCGCTCCGATCAGCGGACGTGGTGGGAGAATTCGAAGAGACTTGAAAGTGGAGGGATAGTGTGCTTCCTTTCTTCAGCACGTGGCCAGGCAGAACCCTTACTTCTCATCGTCAGTGAGAAGAATACAATCCCTACCGAAAAGCATAGCCTCATATCCGAACGCCACCTCTCGACAATTACGACTCAGCTAGCGACGGTATTACCTGGTGAATTTCAACTTTTGACTCGCATCTATCATGAAAAGGCTGAAGGGCTCTTAGTAGACATTCCAGGACTGATACCAGCAACTTTCAAGCCGATTCTCAGGAACCTTCAAGAAATGATGAAGCAGGGTGAATTACCATTTCGGCAGTGGATCGTGCCAAATCCAGGCAATGCACATGAACATGCCGGAATGCCTCCACCGCAGTATGCCCGGAGCCCTGGATTCACCTTCCCCTTGAAATCGATTGTTCATAATGAGCACCCTCCCTTCGTCATTCCAGTCACAGCATCACCTGAAGATATGTCATTTGTTGACGAGGTTCACCGCCGGACCGGCCTTGACCATGGCCAGTGCCAAGCGCTCATTGCAGCTTTGACCCGAGAGTTTGCCCTCATACAAGGTCCTCCTGGGACCGGGAAATCATACCTCGGCGTTAAACTTCTCAGAGTGTTACTGGACTGTAAAGTCAAAGGAAATCTTGGTCCAATCATTGTCATGTAATTCCACCAGCACCTCCCATACTGAAATTTTACTAAACAGTATCTAGTTGTTTCACCAATCACGCACTAGATCAGTTCCTAGAACATTTGTTGGCTGTTGGAATTCATAAGATCATTCGGATCGGTGGTCAGAGTAAATCTCCCGAGCTCGAAGGTAAGAATCTCAAGGTCGTCAGCGATAATTCAGCGAAGACGAGGCACGAGGGATGGATGATTGCGCAGAGTCTTGGAGGACTCGACGACCTGCATAAATCTATGGGTAACGTTCTAGCGACATTGCACAAAATCCACAAAGGTTCTCCTTGGTTCATCTTGGAACGTCACCTTCAGCAACGGAATCCCGGTGTTCACTCCAAATTCCACATGGAAGATGCTGAAGGCTTTATCACGGTGGGCGGCGATCCGCTAACCACTTGGATCTCGCGAGGGAAGGAGTCTCCGTTACCGAACCGGGACGGGCTTACGCATGAGGAGCTTATTGTCGAGATCTCACAAAGAGCTGAACGCGATATTGAGTCTCTTCCCAGGAATGAACGCCAGATGCTTGTGGATCACTGGCTCGAACAGATCCGGCAAAATACAAGCGAGAAATTGGTGCAACAAATAAGCGACGCCGAAGAGTTTCGAGATAGAGTAAACACGGTCCACGATGAAATTAATCGCCGAATGCTTTTGAATGCCGATGTGATAGGAATCACAACTACCGGGTTGGCCAAACATATCTCGACACTCCGGCGGCTCCGCTCGAAGGTGATCGTGTGTGAGGAAGCAGCAGAAGTACTGGAAGCTCATATGATCTCTGCGCTAATGCCGGGCGTTGAGCATTTCATTCAAATTGGTGATCATGATCAACTCCGACCGCAGATTAAAAACTACTCCCTCAGCCTTGAGAACGAAAAAGGAATGCGATATCAACTCGACAGGAGCCAGTTTGAACGACTTGCCGTTGGCCAGCCCGGCTGCCCTGCCATCCCTATCGCTCAGCTGAATGTGCAACGACGCATGCGTCCGGCCATCTCCACTCTCATAAGAAAGACGATATACCCTCGACTTGAAGACCACGATTCAGTCAAGAGTCTACCTGATGTTGTCGGCATACGCGAAAACGTCTTCTGGCTCAACCATGACAATATGGAGGACGAGTCAAACGATGATGGGCGCTTAAAGTCTCACAGCAATGCGTGGGAAGTTGATATGACGAAATCTCTAGTCCGGCACTTTGTTCGGCAAGGGCTGTACAACAGTACAGACATAGCTGTCCTCACTCCGTATGCTGGACAGCTGCAGAGTCTACGAGCAGCATTGCTCAAAGATTTTGAGATCGTTCTAAGTGACCGTGACGAAGATGCCCTCGCCAAGAGCGGGTTTGAAGTCGTTGAAGAATATGCAGGCGCTAACAGGCCCCTACAGAAGAAACAGCTCATCGAAACTCTTCGGTTGGCAACTGTTGACAATTTTCAAGGCGAGGAAGCGAAAATAATAATCGTATCCTTAGTACGCAGCAACAAGGAAAGAAAAGTTGGGTTTCTTAGGACGAAAAATCGCATCAATGTGCTTGTGAGTCGTGCACAGCACGGGTTGTACCTCATCGGCAATGCCGACACATACTGCAACATCCCGATGTGGGTAGGCATCCGACGCCAACTCGAAGATTACAATGCCGTAGGCAGAGCCTTCAACCTATGCTGTCCTCGACACAGTGACACGCCAATACAGTGCGCCGAACCGGATGACTTCCTCAAATACAGTCCCGAGGGTGGGTGCCAACTCACATGCGACCAACGTTTGAACCACTGTGGTCATCGCTGCCCGGCTAAATGCCACTCAGAACAAATGCATGAGGCCTTCGTGTGTGCACAGCCTTGTCCACGCATCCGATCTACTTGTGCTCACCTTTGCCCGAAGCTCTGCGGAGAATCTTGTGGGCCCTGCCAGACAGTTCTCGACGGCATCTTGCTTCCTTGTGGCCACTCCAAGGATAGAGTGCCGTGTTTTCGGATACTGGACCGATCAGATATCAAGTGCACCGTTCTTGTGCAGAAGAAGGTCCGTGGTTGCGATCACAATGTGGAGATTGAGTGTGCCACAGATGTGAATTCGGAGAAATTCCTATGTCCAGTGCCTTGCAGGCAGATTCTAGAATGCGGTCATCAGTGTGCAGGCACCTGTGGTGCTTGCCGGAAGCAGGCCGATAGCGATGCGATTCTTCATGCTCCTTGCCGCGTGGTTTGCAATAGGCCTCGGAATACGTGTAGCCATGACTGCGTGAAGAAATGTCACGTTGGTCAGCCATGCGAGCAATGCGACAAACGGTGTGAAGTATGGCTGCGCGAAGCAATCTCTGCTTTTCGGACGGATTGCACTAACATCGACTTAGGTGCGCTGTGCTCATTCACGCTGCCCGTTGTTCTGTCGTGACGCATGTCCTCCATGCGTTGAGAAATGCACCTGGTTCTGCGAGCATCAAAGCTTCTGCACTATGCCTTGTGCCGCACCATGCAACAGGCTCCCTTGCAACGAAAGATGCCAGAAGGCTTTGAGTTGCGGACATCAGTGCCCTGGCCTTTGTGGTGAGCGATGTCATGAGCAATATTGCCAAACCTGCAGTTCAAGGCGAGATGATCGTGTTGATCTTCTCGAGTTCAAGTCATACAAGGACATTGACCTCAATGAGACTCCCATTGTCGTCCTTGGGTGCGGCCACTTTTTCACTGCCGAGTCGCTTGACGGATTGGCGAGACTAGGCGACGTATACACCACAGACGCCTCCGGAAGCTTCAACGGGCTTAGAGATATTCCTGATTGTCTAACTATTCCATGTTGTCCAGATTGCAAACGACCTATCAGGCAGTTCATAACGCAAAGATACAACCGCGTCATTAATAAGGCTGTTATGGATGAAATAGCGAAGAGATTCTTCGTGAAAGGCATGACAGAGCTGGACAAACTTGAGAAACAGGCCCAAGCTGCCGCCGTTTCCCTTGAGAACACTCGCGGATCTGTTGTTGCGCAGCGTACTAAGCTGCTGCTTTGGAGGCCATATTCACTACAAGCGACATTTTCGGAACGATATGCGGAAATCAAGGATCTCGAGAGGTCGATCCTACGATTTTGCAAAGAGATGGGCACTGAAGAGCAGCCGCAGAAGAAGCTTCACGATGCGACGTTGCGAGCTACGGGAGAACAAGCACAGGATGGCCATGTGGAAAATTTTAAACGTCCGCCCCTTCCAAAACCACTTCTGGATAAACAAGTGATGATACGCGGACGCATGATCCAGATTCACGTCCAGAATACCCTCCTCCATGACCAGCTTAATGTGCTGTGTCGTGTGCCACTGGATGACTCCACTTCCCTCTCTCCCGACATCAAGCTGGACAAACGAGCAGTAGCCTTTCTCCGACAGTGCCAGGAGCTCATTAAAGATAGCGTCGATGGCAATCTTCCAAGGTTTGCTATACTTGCCAGCATTGCGTACTCCGGGATCGCCAAGTGCTTCGAATACTTCCAGCGGCGTCATAGTAACGGCTCTCTGGATGCGGCACCTCATGTCAATGCAGCACCAGATCTGCTAAAACGTGCGTCTGAGATGTGCGGAGGATTCGATGGCGCAGCGCAGCTTCAAGTCGAAATCGAGAAATCTTTGCGCCTCTTTGAAGAGCGCCGTGAAGAACTCACAGCAGAAGAGAGGGACATGGTCAAAGTCGCAATGGTCAGTGGTTCAGGAGGCCTCTCGACGCACTCCGGACACTGGTATAAATGCTCTCAAGGACATATAGTAAGTCTCCTGAATACGCTAGGTCCAACATGCGTCGAATAATGTGTTTGCTTACTTTATAAATCCCTAGTTTGCGATCGGAGAGTGCGGTATGCCCATGGAGCTTGCCCGCTGCCCAGAATGCGGATCGACTATAGGTGGACAGAACCACCAATTGGCAGGCGGTGTTAGCCGGGCAACGGAAATGGAGTGATAGACATCGAAAGCAAACATACTTGCAACGTCAGGCGCCCGAGTTTTGCGCGAAAACAGCAATACTTGGAAGCCATATAATTATGGCAATGTTATTCAGTCATTCAAGCAGATGGGAATATGGAGTAGTAGTACAAGCTCAGGACCAGACCAGGCAACAAATTCGCGTTTAGGAGAATTGATCACTTCAGAGAAGCCCTAGTGGCACTGGCCATAGTATTGGTAGTCTGCATATCCTTCAGGAGAGGTCAGAGTAAACGAATTGAAGAAGAAGAGGAAAAAGACTGTATCATGAGAGCTATGAGATAGAGGAACTAGTTCAATGAATCTAGGAGGTTAGATTGCCGATTGTCACGAGATGACTGACTTACTTTTCAACTCTGGTGTTAGCATCATAAGGAAAATTCACAATTCGGTTTCTGAATGGATATGGAGTCAAAGGTAGGATCGGGGATTCAGATCAACGAGGTCACAGTGGAAACTCAGCAGCTATTTTACGACGCTGGAACTTTAGAAGAGTGTAGCCTGAATAGACAGTGGTAAGCAGAGAATTCTACCTTAGCGATCAACCAAATTGGGACGTGGGTGCGGTCACTTTGTTGCCATTATTCCCAGCAAAAGCAGCAGAGTCTTAAAGTGTGTGTGGTCGAAGTTGGAAACAATTTCCCACCACAGCCGAAATCATCCACTTTCACCTCACCTCTTCGCCTCTACGGCACTGGACATCGTACTCTTCCATTTCCGCAGCAATTGTATGTGAAAAACAATTCTGAAAGCTCAAGAAGCAAAGAACCCTTGAAATTTCTAGCTCCAGTTTGTTGGTGATGGCGATGCGGCGAAAGCACTCTCACGATTCATGATGTCTAAAGTGGTCGCAAATACTGCGATGTTTCTCGATCTTCCTCAGTCCCTACCGAAGCTTGTCCAGTCAAGGTATAATGCTTGCAAAGATGCATCAAAAATCATATTTACGCCTTCCGAGTTGACCACCCTCCATACAAATTCGGGCTTGCCAGTAGGTCATCAATCTCGGACAACGAAGGCGATCGCACCAACTAATTCTTCTCTAGTTTCAATTGCGATATTGCCCATCCCTAGCAAAAAAACCAACTCCGAAAGATGGTCAAACCAAGAAGTCCAATCCGTTCGAGAACCCAGACCGTGACATGGTCATCGCCGACGTACCGTCCTCCAATCCTTCCCACTTCCTACTGTTGAACAAGTTCCCCATCATTCCTAACCACTTCATGCTCGTTACCAAAGAGAACAAGCCACAGAATCAGAAGCTGGAGCAGTGCGACATAGAAGCTACGTACGCCTGCATACAAAGCTGGAGAGAGTGTGGCACCGAGGGCGTTGAAAGGCAGCTATTTGGATTCTTCAACTCTGGAGAACATAGTGGAGCAAGCCAAACCCATCGGCATGTGCAATTCTTACCAGTGGAGAGCATACAAGTAGAGAGCACGAATACCGATAAGCCTAACAAGATTTGGACGCTTCTGATGACTCGATTGTCTGAAGGCAGAGATTCTGTGCCGTTCACTTACTACTGGTCGCCACTTCCAAAGGGTCCTTCTGCGACTGCGTTGTACCAGATTTACACAAATCTATATAATGCAGCACAAGCTGCTGTCATTGAGTATATCAAAAGGCACCCCGGTGAGCGGGAAGTCCAAGATTCTCAGCACGATTCATCAGGATTTAGCTATAACCTTGGAGTCACTGCGTCCGAGATGTTTATTTGTCCTCGGAGAAGAGAAGGAGCCACACTCAAGAACGATGAAGGCGTTGAAGTTGGCTTTACATCACTGAATGGCACTCTACTAGCAGGTTCCATGATGGTTAAACATCAGCAGGAATGGGAGTGTGTGAAATCTCGGCCGGGCATCTTAGACGAAATTCTAGAAGCCATTGGTATTCCTTGGCCGACAGCAGAGGGCGGTTCGAGTGCAAAGATCTGAACAAGCACTGAAACCCATCACTACTAGCCACATCGCAGAATGAATATGGTAGCTCCTATTGTCTTCGGGCCAGCACTCTGTTCCACGACCTTTCAACACGTTGATCGCGCGGAGAAACAAAGAATCGGCGATTGTCTGCCAATGGCAACTCTGAGGCGTCGCGGACCTTCCTAAGGCGATGCATCGTTCCCGTCTTCAATATTGTGGAAGCCATTGTAGTGTCTTGTGGTATGAGCACAGTCCCGGCGCTTAAGCTCGGGAACTCAAATCGTGACAACCCCTCTCACACCTCCTCACCGATCACTGATCTAGCGCCGGACGAGACTCAGAGTGCCAGCACATTCTCATCGCCATGAGGCGGGGTCAAGCATTGTGGCTTCATGATGAGACATCTTGAAGGCTGGCATCACGTGTAAGCGGTGGGCCTTTTTCTATCAAAGCCAAGGGCCTCTTTCTCAGAGCCAAGGGCCGCCAACCCGGGTATTCGTCTCCTGCGAATGGGGACACAGGCCCCCCGTGAACACGAGCGACGTCGACCCGTCATTCCTGGGCTTCGGCATTCCCGCGCTGGGGTGCGTTTCCAACAGATGTCGTTGCAACTGGGATTGAGAGTGCAAGCGATGTCATACGCACCCTCTGCTTTGAATCTAGTTCGTAATGATTGGAGATTAAGGATAGAAACCCAACCTTCCGGGGCCGCCGATCGCTGCTTGAGCCTCCCCTCATTACCGCAACTCGCTTACCTTCCTGCAGATCTCTGGCGCGACATTCCTCAATGCAGCCATGATGGCGTTCCGCTTTGGATGAGGCGCAGTTCTGGGCATCCATTCTTGCCAGACGTGAGTCGCGCTGATGCATCTACTGGGTTCCAGCATTCCAGCATTCCGCATTGCGTTTTTGAGACAGAGCAAGCCGTTGAGAGGCACGGCGACCAGACCCACCTGCAAGATGCCGTCCCAAAACCCCGTAACCAGTGGTCACGGTCAGGCCATTTCGAGCTCGATGTCTGTTTAGCGCGCTGCGCGTCCGACCGGAGCGGAAAACGATCGGCGGCCTGAGGAGGTCGAGGCGCGACGCTTTGTTTTTTTTTACACTGCGGCTCGGCCGGTAGCGTTCCATATATGAGGCCGAGCCGTCAAAAGTGGTCAATCTTTCTCCAGAAGTGCCACGGAAAAGAGGAGCTTGCGCCGAACCCGGTGGGATTTGTCCGGGAACCATCTCGACCCTTGTTTCTTTGCTCAAGCCCGAATGGCTTGCCAGAAGCATTCCTTTGTCGAGAAGTGGGGACGGCCAACAGAACACAGCGAGACACAGTGAGGCGCGGCCCAAATGGAGCATGAATCGGCTCAAGTTGATCAAGTTACAGACAAGCTTCGCGAATAGCCTCATCCTTTTCCTTGAAAACTTACAGTGACCGGGGTGCCACGTTTTCCTTGAAGGGGTTGGCTTTAACGATTTTCAGCAAAATCTAGCGAGGCTCCAGCCAGTTGGCACTGTGGCAGACCCAACTGCATGATGGAGTTGGGGCGCCAGACCTCTCGGGAGGGCTTCGAATGACCATGTCGCGCAGCCAGCCAGATAGACGGATGACTTGGCATTAACACAGCGACATGCCCAAGGTACCTTGAGGTTGTTGATTTGGTGGTACCGAACAATGCACTCGAGAGACTGGTTCAATTACTAGTATTAAAAATAGGGAGAATGCTCCGCTTTCGGTCGTCTAAGCCATGCCCATTATTTAGTTGAAGGGCAACTAATTACTGCGCTTATCATGGCATTGCAATACGAATTATTTGGCTGCCTGAGAAGGGGCCGTATGCCTCCGACCCGCGATTGGGACATTCTCGTGAGCAATTTTGCTTTTCATTCTTGCGGCACCGCTAGGCGAGCATGGTTCAGATGGACCCAATATCGATTGTATTGTATGCTAAGCATTCCCCGAGTGCACGGCGACGCTCAACAAGCCCGCCGACAGTTGAACATGGTTTCCTGCCGTGCGGGCTTGCGGCTTGCTGCGATGAGGCCAAGGGCAATACACCCACAACCACAACCGCTTCCCTTGGCAGGCAGCTAATTGTCATTTTTTGCGTTCAAATCTTTCGTCGTCGATCGAGTAATGGAATGTGGCGGGCTGGAGCTCATGGATCCGTCAAATTTCTCTACGCATCCAGACATTTCTGCGCAGACCAATTGGAAGTGAAACCCGAAGATAAACGTAATCACTGGGAGGAAGTTGTGTACATTTGCATTGGTGGATGGTGGGCTTGTGGAAGACAAGAACCAGCGCCGAAAGGCGGACCGACGGCACAACCGCTCGACTGACCACCGTTATTAAATCCTCTCATAGTTCTCCCGAATTGTGGTCTTCCAATCACGGCTCGATGCGGGACAACAACTCTGAAATCTGAGACGAGACATGATGGTTCTCCTTTCAAGAGGATGCAGGAGGAGATACGTACCCACTAACCGAGGGCCCGCCAGATTGGAGCCAGAGCCCAAAACACGGTTCCATTTCGGAGAGCCTTCACATTCTCTTCTGATCAAATGGTGAACCAGGCTTTCGTCGCCTCTCCCTGCGCGTCAGCGTCGCACTGACAGCCCTACCCGTATGTGCTCCGTGTCTTTTTTACGAGACGGTGTACGTTAACATGCGGCCAAACCCGTGCAGAGAGATTCTTTCGATCGTCCTCGGCCTGGGAATTCCCTTGCAAGTGGGCATCTCTGGCTCTGCAGATTGCGTGAATGGAAAAATTTGGCTTGCACGGAAAGCCTGCATTCCGACCAGCTCTCCGCGCATCTGGAAGGGCAAGCCGTGCTGCTCTGGCCAGTGCTCTGCAGCTCACCCATGGCTCTTTTGGCCTCGCTTCCCCGAAATAATCTACGAAATGTCCTTCGCCGGAGGTTAGATAAGTGATGACAACACAGCCGTCCGCGGGAAAAAGCTGAGGGCATGGGATTGCGTCTACGCGATCGGCGACTGGATCGGTGACTGGGAGAATTTCATCATATGCGGCGTTGGTCGCTGGGCGTAGGCACCGCCGTTGTCTTGAGATCCATAAAAAGACATAAAAGTCAGCTTTTGCAGCCGCTCCTCCGCACTGAAGCTACGGTTGCTTTGGAAGCCAACCTATAGAGCTTTAGGAGATGCTCGGCGCCGCCTGGGTTGGAGAGCGAAGTCACATCAGTTCGCAGGTGCAGGAAGCGAAGGTTCAGCCCTGCGCGACGGGCACGGCACGGAGTGTAGGCGTGGTGTTTGGTGGCATCGATTGAATGTGAGTGCCAGCCCACAGGCGGTCACGAAGTTGGTGCACGTCAGCCCTACAAGTAGGGGAAGCCAATGCCGTCGCGTGGTCCACCCGGGCTAACAGCGAGCCTTGCGGGGATGTCTGCAACTTCTGGATGCCATCCCTGTTGGCATTTTGCACCCTCCCCGTCCTACGTCCCTAGGGAATGCCGAATTGTCGTAAACTTGATCAGAATGGCCACTAAAAAAGCAAATTGCGCTGTCACTTGAGCCAGCGACGGGGTACCGGATTGGGAATCGGAGAGCGGGTCGGCCATCACGGTTGAAACGGCATCGCACTGCCAACGCATCAACATGGGCATGGAGAGGCGAGGTTGGAGGTTGTGAACAGAGTTGCATGCCGGAAGGGCCGCGAGATGAGAAACAATCTTGCCGTGTTTACTGTCAGCGAATTGTTTGATGGTGGAGTAAATTGATTCATCAGAGAGAGGACCTCAGGCAGAAATCAGGCTCTAGCAAATCAAACTTCGTTTCAAGGCCGAGACGTGCAGCGGCGCCTGTCAAAAGCCATTGGCGGACGGGCAATATGACGCGATGCTGTTTCCCAACCCACACCTCTCGTTGCTCGACAGAAAGGAAGGATTGCGAGAAGCGAAAAGCGCGCAAGGCACACACGCAGGCTGGTGGAGATGGAGGTGCATCGAGTCCAAGGGATGAGGAGATACGGAAACGAGGATAACCGGTCTGGTAGATTAAACTGGCAGATGACGATATCTGTCGGCCGACAAAACCACCAGCGGATTGCATCTCGTCACACTCTGCTCCCGATCGAGCGGTGACGGCGCATGCTCCCGGCCCTTCTCCACTCGTAGGGCGTCGGGTTGGAAAGACGCGCGAAGCCACGATTGGCGGTGCTGAGCCTCTTTGGGAGGACGGCCACCGTAGCATTGAGCTTGACCAGCGTGGAGAAACAACCACATTAAGCGGCGGCGAGCAGCAAAGAGACGGTGTGGGAGTTCTGGAGTGGGAGCCATGGGCGGGTGCTAGCGGCTGTCAGTGCTTCCTTCCATGTCCAAAAGGGTCCCCTGCACACGGGCTCGAACACAGCCACGGGGCTCTAGCCTGGCCTTAGTCTACCCGACCAAATCGTGCCACCGCGCCGGACATATGCGGGCAGAAGAGCAGAGCGCAGAGAGCGAATGACGGGGCCTGTGGTATCGCAGAGATGCTTGGATGGACGGCCGGCCGGGCGATTGGCCGACGGGCGGACACGAAGGCCACTGTGGTTTGATGGTGGCATCGTCCGGCAGCAATTCTTACTGCCTTTGCATCCCAGCAGCACCCACAGAAACACACCATCCCACAAAGCAACTGCGAGTGCGACTGCGACTGCAGGGCAGGCAGGGGACTTTACCAAAGCAGTCGAGTCCGCGCCCTCATTCGGCATGGCAGAGGCTTCGGCCTAGGCCTCTCCGACGACCGCATCGGGGTAGGGCTGGCGGACGGCGACCTGTCGCGTCGCAGGCCTGCACAAACTACGCTGCCCCCCCCCTTGGCCGGCGCGCTGGGTGTAGCGAGACTTGCAGAAGGTCCTGGCGAGCGAGGCATAGCCCGTGGCCCAAGCCACCTGGCCACCACACCGCACAACCACCCAAAGCCCGTCCCCTCTGCTTGCAGTCGGCGTTCGCGACTGAGCGGAGACCAACTCGCTTTCCTTTTCACCGTCTGGCTCTGCATCTCCATGCTCATGCCATTTGTGGCTTGCAGGGACAGACCGTAGGGCAGGCCAGTCCGAGCCGTGCGCAATGGCCCATGGGTCCTCTTTGGTGTTTCCTTTGTGCTGCGGCTGCTATTCATTCTCCAAGCAACGCACGCACGCAACCTTGGTGCGCATGCGAGATATCTTTATACATAACTCATTCGCGCCCCCTCCGTCGCCGTGAATTCCATCCTCTTCCAGTCCGGATCAACATCTCTGATCATTCCAACCTCGGGTTCAGGCCATAGTCGGTGCTGCTTCCCGCGGCCCACTGTCGTCAATCATATCCAGAACCTCACCCTCGCCTCTGCCGATTGTCCTGGTCTGCTGTTCGACCTTCCCGAGCGCCCGGCGAAAATCTAAACTAGCCTTCGTCCGGGGACCGATCTTTTTAATTGCTCCTCTGGCCTCTCATCGCCTAAGATCTGACTGTACGTACCCCTTTTTGCTTCGTGATCCTGCTGCATCATCTCTCCGTCTACAAGGCCCCACCGAGCCCAAAGGGAACGGAAGGGGCCTTATACCAGCGACACTGCCCGCCCGCTCGGACTTCTCTAACACACTAGACCGCAACATACTGACCAAGTCTGCTCCAGTCAAGAAGCGTTCCTGCGTGCGCGCTGAAAAAGAAGGCGCTCCGCCGCTTCACGTCAGGCAATCGTCCCCAGGCATGACATCGTTCGCCTATGCACCCGCCATGGCCGCCCATCAGTATGACCCTTACTCAGGAGAAGTATATGGCAACTTCACCTCCACGGCCCAATCATATCCAGCCGGCAGCTTCGCTGTGGACTCTACCTTTCCTGCTGCCTTAAGCACCTTTGACTCATTTTCCACCATCCATGCCTACTCCGACACACCCAGGACCCAGGATCAGTACCCGTTCGGCCTCAGCGCGGGCGCGGGTGCGGCTGATGTCAAGGCATCGCGTCCTTATAGCCCGGCCGCCTCGCCGATGGAGCATATGCCTCCTCCACAGCTGTCAGCATCCTCAGAGTCTGGAGCGTCGGTTCACAGCACCTCGTCATCAGCCATGGGTTCGCCGCACATGAATCCTTCCTACCCGGCCGACGAATGGACTGCCATATCTGGCCAAGGACTTGGATTGCAGCACGACGTCGTGTCCCAGGACCATTTTAATCAGTCCTTCTTCACCTCGGGCATCGAGCCGGATGCCATGATCCCCAACGACAAGCTCCAAGGCTTTGTGGGTGAGTCTACAGCGTCTTTACACATGTCTTCAAACTTCAACGCTCCAAACACTCCTTCCTCCGCTTCTTTTCAGTCATCTCCATCTCCCGTTGCGGCCTTCGGCAATCCGGGCCCGGCGCAGCAGCTCCCAAGCGTTCCTGTACTCAGGTCGCAGAACGAAGCTCATCGCTCGCCCGTGTCCGTGTCGCCGAGAAGGCCTCGCGACGTGTTCAAAACGCCCGTGGTGCCAGCATCAGCGATGCTTCCATCATCGCCTCGACGGCTATCTCCTCCCCGAACGCCGTATCATGATCAGAGGAGACGCTCCTCGCTGCCGGGCGAGCGGCGCAATTCTCTCCTCTCGAACCAGCTTTTCCCGCCGACAGGAACGCCTCCTTTGGAAGCGCAGTCAGCACAATCAGGTTCCTTCATACACTCTCCACAGTCATATCAATCTCCAGTCTTGGTTCAGGGTAGCAATGTTTCTCTTGCGCCCAACACGCAGTCATCCTGTTCGTTTCCTGCTCCTCCGCCTTTTTGCTCGTCTAGCTTTCGCTCGACGCCATGGGAGTCTGGGAGCGCGACGCTGACTTCTGACTCTTTAGATCCCTCCATTCTCAACCCTCAGCCTTTCCCTCAACTGATGCCTTATGCGCCATTCTCTGATATGGCTACCGCTCCTCCTCACGTCTTCCATCAGCCACCTTCTCCCGCCCCTTCAAATTCATCAGTCATGAGCCAGAATCGACAGAGCTTGAAAGCTTCTCCAACGCAATCTCCCTACCTCGGATCTCAGCGCTTCCATCCGTACGCGTACGATCGACGAGGCTCTGTTGCCTCTAACAACTCGTATCCGTCCAGCCAGAGAAGCGCCAGTTTTGAACTGGATGATGAAACGCGCGAGAAGGGACAATGCCCCATTCCTGAGTGCGGTCGGGTTTTCAAGGATCTCAAAGCTCACATGCTCACGCATTTGACGGAGAGACCGGAGAAGTGCCCGATTCAGACTTGTGAGTATCACATCAAGGGCTTTGCGCGCAAATACGATAAAAACCGGCACACTTTGACCCACTACAAAGGTACCATGGTGTGCGGTTTTTGTCCTGGATCCGGCTCGGCCGCCGAGAAGAGCTTCAACAGAGCCGATGTTTTCAAGCGCCATTTGACTTCCGTGCATGGCGTTGAGCAGACCCCACCAAACAGCCGGAGAAAGAGCCCCTCCGGACGAAAGATTTACGGCGGCGCGGGAGAGAGCAGCACCGCCGGTACTTGCTCCACTTGCGGTGTCACTTTTGCAAATGCTCAAGACTTCTACGAGCATTTGGACGACTGCGTGCTCCGCGTCGTGCAACAGATCGATCCATCCGAAGATATCAACCAAAAGCATCTGTCGGCCATGAACGACGACAAGAAAGTCCAAGAGACTCTCGACCGACACGGTCTATCTTCCGATGCCGACTACACTCAACCTCAGGAAGACGACGACGAGGAAGACGAGGAAGAAGAGGAAATTGACAACGATGATGCAAACGATAGCACCTACGGCTCCCGCAACCCACGCTCCGGCAAGGGTACCATCAGAGGCAACAAAAAGAGTTCCAGTTGACAATTAACACATCCCCGGGGTGTCGGCGCTTCGCAGCACGCCGGGGGTGGCAACCACCGCGTAACTAAACCCGTCTCTGGTGGGAGAGGCCTGGCAGGACTCACTTGGAGCAAAGGAGGCGTCCCTTTCCACGGCGCCGTCGGAACAGGCGGCCGCAAGAAGCGGAAGAACTACCCTGCTTCCTGGGGCTGCTCACCGGAGAAGATGCGCATGAAGAAGCGCGTCCTGTGCGTCTATGATGGCGGCAGGAGGCTACTGAAGGACGACATGATGCTCAACTCCGAGTATGAAGTACGCGTCGCTCTGCCAGGCAACGACCGGAGCTACGTAACCGACCTCGATGTACAGACTATGAAACGTGCAAACGGGGTTCTGAGTGCCACCGAAGAAGAGAGGGGCCCTTGGATTCCAGACAACATTCTGGACTTTGACAACCTTGACGAATTCATTGCATGAAACCGAGAATCGATCTGGGAGGGCGGCATATTCACTGCTCTTCGTGTCTGTACATGAGCAGGTTTTGATTTCTAAATGGTGCGGATAATTTTCCTGTCACGGCTGCGCACGAGCATTCTAGGCTGGATATTACGGTTAATGTTTTATTTTGTTTGATTTTTGAATCGTTTGTCTTAGCACGCGGAGCACATGGCGATGGGCGATGAGCAACGCAAGTAGTGGCAGGCACACGAACGCTTCTTTTCCTGAGCGAGACACGACTTAGGCAGATACCCCCACTTACAAAATTACCATCACCAAAATTCAAAGTCTTAGTATCACCGGCTCTCAAACCTTTCCCTCTTACCAACCGCTTACAATGCGCTCCAATCACAAAGTCGTGACATGAACCCGATCCCTTTTTCCCGGTTCGGACCGCCAATTTAAGGTTAGCCTTATCGAAGGGCTGAGTAGCAAAAATAGGCGCCTAGGGTGCATGGTGAATCCATGCCGCAGCATCGTATCCTTGGTGTTCAATTGACCCCTGCCCAGCTGGAGAAACCCTGAAATTTTTTTTTCGCACTGCCACCTTCGCCACACTTCCATCGTCCTGAGGCTGTGCGATGCCGCATGACTACATGTTACTTCGTACGTATGCAAAACTCCTCATGCATTGCTGCACTTCTTAGTGGTGGTCTTACCAATGCAATGATGACGCAGTATTATTGGAATGTCATTCAATTGCATGTCGGCTACAGCGTAGCCCATTGTATGTCAGATGACACTGGATTGCTCGTGTTCGTACCTGTCAATCTGCATCTCTTTTGGATCAATGCACTGCCTCCCCGTTCCCCACCTCTCAAATCATCTACGTTGCTTTCTCCTGACAATAAAGATCGTACCTGTTGATCTGACAGCCACTATTTCCTGCCATTTTGGGAGACCTGTGTCTTACTGGCTCCCTACTAAGCCCGTTCCTGTTCTGTTTCGACCAACGATGAGCAACGACAGACAGATTCGCGAGTAAGGCCACCACTTCTTCAAAGTGGCAAATTGACGGCAGTGTTGTTTTTGCTCAAGATAGATCAAATGATATTCACCAATCGCTAAATTGGGGCCTAGTTCGTCGGTCAACTTGTTTCAAGACACCGAAGCCAAGGCATTGCCGTGGTCGTTCGAGGCGGAGAACCGCGAAAAGCCGTTGCCTTGCGTTTGATGCCGTGCGAAACGGCTCCAAGCGGTATTCGGACAACCGCGAAGCTGGATGCCTAGACGCGGCCTCTTTCCACTTGATCACGATCATGAAGGTCTATTCGAAACGACATGGCTTGGGGACTTCCAGTCCTACTTCGCACCATTCGACCCAGGCGCCTTAACTCTAGGCGGGAAGCTAAGCTAACTTACTTACCTTTCACTCTTTTCCTTTTCTCTCTATACCCAGTAAGGTTGCAAGGAAAGAACTAGCCTGGAACGCAAGAGTTGACAAGATGTCGAGCTTGGCAGGCGACATCTTCAAGCGCAAAATCTCTATTTCATTTCCCAACCTCGAGTCTGTTAAATGCAGCTATAAGCTCTTCATGTAATCATAATCATAACGATAGTGGTTGGTCTGAAACCCCCAAATCTAGTTTTGAATGGACGTGAAATGTGGAGGTTGTTTCATTTGAACAAAGAGCAATGAATATGACGGACAACTGCTGCTTTCTCTATATCTCCAGGTCTCAGTAACATAACGAAATTTCTCCAAACCTTCCAAGTGTAACACTCATTCAAGTGTTTTTTTCTTAAAGCCGAGATCTAATGGACCGGTATCCGATTCCAAGCGTGAAGAGTTGTTTGTCACCGATAACAAGAATTCTCCTTATTTTCAAGCTGTGAGAACACTACTTCACAAAACCTCAACAAGCCAGAATTCTTCACGGCCGTTATCTACTCAACATGGCAACTAACTTCGATGCCATCGGGGACCGCTTTGACAGGCACTCTCCCTCAGACGTGAAGACTGAAGCAGATCAAAAGCTGAATACCAACGAGATGCGAGAAGTTTTCGAAGCTCCCAAGATCTTAGTCGAAGACTGGGATCAACCGCACTGCGCAAACATACCTTCAGCTAGTGATAGTAAGGACGGAGCTGGCAAAGCCAAACTCAAGCGAGAGTTTCCCAACAGGGCTGAAGAACATTTGCGATTCGGGCAAAAGTTGTCGGACACTGATGACAATGACAGCATCATCAGTATGGAAGCCGGCGGAATTTACGCATTTGATGATGAAGACTTTCCTCAAATCCGTTCGAATGCGCCCATCCCTAGCTTTCCTCATCTTTTAGCTTGCGCTGGAGTGGAGTGGAGCGAAGCCAAGACATTCCTGGTAAATATGGTGGGATTTTCTCTCGAAGATGCGATTGTCACTGCTCTCTACAACCACAGCAAGCAGACGCTCAACACCTTTCTCGATCAAAAGAACTACGCCGTCTTCCGCTTTGTACGTGAGGCTAGTGCCAAGGAAGTCGGTTCGCATTTCAACATCGTTAGAAAGGGTTCACATGTACTGGTGAGATTTCCCATGGCTCCAAGCTTGTTACTCTCAGCAAAGAGCTAACTCAAAGCAGTGCGGATTCTACAAGCCTGTTTCCGCCACGCAAAGGCACTTTCAGTGGCAAACTCTCGTGATGTTCGTGCTCCCTGACGAATCTCGAAAGCCCTGGGAGCGTACTTTTTATTCGGCATCCTGTTACACCGACCGCGTCGATCCATCTTCTAAGGTAGACTGTATCGAAACTGCACTGGCATTTACACCTGCCTCGACACATGTCAACCTGCGACATAGTGCAGCCAAAATTCTCTCGGAGGAAGTTTGGAAGAGTGTGGAGGAGATGTACGACGTTTCAGTCTCGTATCTTAAGTGCAGGCCCTAAGGTGCACTCTACGTGGTGTTTTCTGATAAGTTCGAATGGCCAAGAGCCAGAGGTGGTTGTGATGAATTGGGTAGTAGTCACTTCGAGTTGACAAGAGAACGAGAATGGGTTCTCGTAATGCAACTCAATGTAGACTCGGGCGGTTAAATGGTCTCTACGCTGGCCCAGGTACTATTGCTGGATTCTTTCCGGCGCATTTGAAGTCACAATAAGAAGCTAATAGGTTGTTAGCACAAGATGAATTCCAGAATATGCCTTACGTGTTTCTTTCTCTCGGAAATGTAGTAATGTTAGATTGCACCTATGTAACTCTGCTTTTAATGGAGCCTGGGCATCAAGGAGCTTCAAGCAGTCCAACCACCATCAATCAACATCGCGGAGCCAGTAGCGAACTTGCTTTCATCTCCCAGCAGGTATGCGATCGCACCCGCGATCTCTTGAGGCTGAGCGAATCGCTTCAGAATTTGCGGGCTTGTTTCTGGCCCAAAATCCTGACCAAGGTCTGCCTTCACATCGACAATCATCTGGGTATCAGTGAACGCCCTGTTGAGTTGGTTAGCGAGCTACATGAAGTAGTAGATACATGCTGAACATACGGACAGACAGCGTTCACTCGGACTGCTCTGTGTGCGACTTCTCTTGCCGCAGCCTTCGTCAATCCAATGACACCGTGTTTGCTGGTACAGTACGCGCCTCCACCCTCCCAAGCGATCTTGCCGCCTACGCTGGCAATGTTGACGATGCTTCCTCCGTCTTCCACAAGACGGACCTGAACACGAATACAATTGAAGACACCCGTTAGGTTGACGCCTATAACATTATTCCATTCGTTGACACTCATTTCAGAGAGCCGTGTGCTATTTCCAATGATACCTAGCTCGTCAGCTACTTCCAGTCTCATACGAATAGAATAACTTCGTACCAGCACCATTCATACAGCCATGCAGCTTGCCATATAACTCTTTGACGGAGAGCAACCATTTCTCAACATCGTCGGCATCACGCACATTCACAACGGCACTCGAGATTTCGCTTTCAGGAAATTCTACCCTCAGCGAAGCGATGGCTTTGTCTAGTTCATCCGAGAGGATATCCGAGATGGCAAGCGTCGCTCCGCGTTCGATTAGGTATCTCGCCGTTGCGAGCCCAATCCCTCGCGCACCGCCAGTGATCGCAATGACTTTGCCGGAGAATACTGCTGGAGGAGAAGCCATCTCGGTGTGGTTTCGCTTGTGTTGGCCTGGCATAATGATGAAGCTCTAGAATTGACCTCTAAAAAAGATCTGGATAAAGAGTCAGGTTTGGAAAAGGTCAGGAGACGCTGTTTGAAGTTTCACAAAGACTTTGCACGACGCCGGGAGTGGAGCTGAATTCCTCCTTTTTAGATCAGACACGGCATCGAAGCCGCAGGGCGCACTTGCTCAAAATGCAGCCTTTCTCTTTCACAAAGTACAAAGTCCAGCGGCTGCTCCAGGCCGGGTGCGAGGTTGGATGATATTTCACTTACTGCGATCCGTCGATGGTGTGCATATATTTGGTGCAAGGGTAGGGACATTAGGCGGTTCGGTAGTCCGATTGGCGAATCAGCGGACGAGTCTGCAAGGGCTTCTGATCCCCCATTACTGGCATTGCTGGGTTGAATTCTTCTTGTCCGTGCCACGGCAAATTGTTTCCGATTTTCAATGAGCCGATTGCTCCAAGCAGATCCTGCTCATGGAAAGCACACATGTACGAGTCAAACCATTATTCTCCTCAGCCAACGACTCAGCAATACTTCACAGGAGCCTTTAGCTTGCTACAGCAAGAACAGCCTAGTCACATGTATTCCGTAGGGAGAGATGTGGACTCGCCTGCCCCCCTTAATATGACTTTCACAAGTGCTCAAGCACCGAAAGACCGCATATCTTCTGAAACTCTGTATTGTAAGCTAATTGGTGGTTATATCGCCCAGCCAAACATTCCCTTCGACATTTAGAAGACCTCAACTTCGTACGTTCCAAAGTTCATAGCCTAGAAGCTTTTAATCTCCTTCCATATGCTAACCTAGGTCAATCAAACCATTCGTCATATAGAGTAGCAGTCAGTCTACTAATCTAAGAGACCACGAAAATGCTTCGATTAGGCTTTCTTAGCATCTCTTACGCCGAAATGTTGCTCTCCACAATGGCCAAGAAGCAAATTCCAATCCTGCCTCTTCCACATTCCAACGCGTCGCGTGCCAAGGAGTGTACACAAATGATGCTTCCTACAATAAAAGCGGAATTGGTGGATGGTTTGGGTTGTAACATTTTCAATTTACCTCTCTTTAACCGCATCGACCACTGTTCTCCATTCTCTCTTTTCAACTTGATCGTCCTGTTGCTGTTACTCCTTTCGACATTCACTATTCACCACGCTATACCGACATCGTTGGTTTCGTTTTCAAGATGTTCATACGGGCCTCCACACCCAGGTTTATGGTCTCACTATGGATTCTTTGCACGGTGATGACCACCGTAGGAGGTATTCCGAGAATGGAGCAGCTCGAATCGACCGTTTCAGACTTTGACGACTACGGCGACCTTCCGGACTACGATCACTGGCCAAGCCTGGAGGAAGTCAGCGCACATCCGGTCAATGATATGGGAATCTCTCCTTATTCTGTCCAACAGATTGAGAAGAAATATGGCTCATATGCTTGGGTGCCCGAAATCGTCTCCCGGAACTTACTTTCCAAACGCAGACTAACCAAACGCGCCTACACCTGTGTTTTTTCAAACAATACCTACTACACCTCAGTCGGAAATGCCGTATTTCTAGTCGAATGCGGCTGTTCAAGCAGCGCCATCTCGGTTTCGAGTTTGATCTACTGCACCCCGCTTACTGGCAGCTGCGTCTACTATGCTAACAACTTGCAGCAGTGTATAGATTCATGCGCTGGGAATATCAGTACCATAGGTTGCTATTCTGCAGAATACGAGTCCACTAGCACCAACGGTAGAAGCTGTTACTTAAAAGGGGCCGGAACTCCCATAAATTGCGGAAACATTAACGCGAACTCTGCATATTATGTTGGTCAAGCAAATGCCACTTGGCCTCCGGAGAACGCTTCTTATCCCTCCAGCTCCAGCTCCAGCTCCACGACTTCAACCAGCTCTAGCTCCTCAATCTCAACTAGCTCCAGCTCCTCAACTTCAACTAGCTCTAGCTCCTCATCGCTTTCTAGTAGCTCCCCATCCCCGTCCAGCAGCTCGTCGTCGCTTTCCAGCAGCTCGTTGCTTTCCAGTAGCTCGTCATCGCCTTCCAGTAGCTCATCGTCGATTTCCAGTAGCTCTTCAACTTCAACCAGCTCCAGCTCCTCCACTTCAACCAGCTCCCGCTCCTCAACTTCAACTAGTTCTAGCTCCTCATCAACTTCCAGCATCTCTTCATTTCCCTCTAGTAGCTCGTCGCTTTCCAGCAGCTCGCCGTCGTCTTCCAGCAGCTCGTCATCGCTCTCCAGTAGCTCTTCAACTTCAACCAGCTCCAGTTCGTCATCGCTTTCCAGTAGTTCCTCAACTTCAACCAGTTCCACAACTTCGACCAGCTCCAGTTCGTCATCGCTTTCCAGTACCTCCTCAACTTCCAGCTCCTCGACTTCAACCAGCTCATCATCACTTTCCAGTAGCTCCTCAACTTCAGCCAGCTCCTCAACTTCAGCCAACTCCTCAACTTCAGCCAGCTCCTCAACTTCAGCGAGCTCCTCGACTTCAACCAGCTCATCATCGCTTTCAAGTAGCTCCTCAACTTCAACCAGCTCCAGCTCATCGTCACTTTCCACTAGCTCCTCAACTTCAACCAGCTCCAGCTCCTCGTCGCTTTCCAGCAGCTCGTCTCCTTCTAGTAACTCTACATCTTCTTCCCCAACGTCTACCTCGTAAGTCCGAACCGGCCCTAAATTGCCCCACCATCAATGAAAGCTGGGAAATTTAGCTCCAGATGGCTCAAATATTTAATTCACGTACTAGTTTAGCATCAAATCGCTGACTCTACCAAAATAAAGCTCGAGTACTGCAACCTGTCCAAATGGCTCAGTTTATACGGATCCTCCCTCTGGGGACGTTTTCAATATCGAGTGTGGCACAGGTTATTCTGGATACAATATTTCGGTAATCCAAAATGTTAGCAGTTTCGCCATTTGCGCTTCTCTATGCGCCAATACGACGTTTTGCGAAGCGGGAATCTGGATTTCCGCCGCTCCATTGTGGAATTGTTTTCTCAAATCCGCTTTAGGTCCTGTTATCACCAACGCAAACGCCTGGGGCGCTATTTTGCCCAATGCTACGTCGGCTGTTACGACCTCCAGTCTTTCATCAACCAGCTCAGCAAGCTCTAACCTGTCTTCGACAACCACCACCACTACTACTACCACCGCCACCACCAGTAGTGGGACCTCCAGTGTTTCGTCATCTAGTTCAGGAAGTTCTAGCCTTTCTTCAACCACCAGCAGTAGTGGGACTTCCAGCCTTTCTTCGACCAGCAGCAGCAACAGCAGTAGTAGTGGGACGTCGAGTCTTTCTTCAACTAGCTCAGGAAACTCCAGCCTTTCTTCGACCACCACCAGCAGCAGCAGTAGCAGTAGCAGTAGTAGCAGTAGCAGTGGAACCTCCAGTCTTTCTTCAACGAGCTCAGTAAGCTCTAGCCTCTCTTCGACCACCGCCAGTAGTGAGACCTCTAGTCTTTCTTCGACTAGCAGCAGCAGCAGTGCGGCCTCCAGCCTGTCTTCAACTACGACCAGCAGCAGCAGCAGCAGCGGCAGCAGCAGCAGTACGAACTCTAGTCTTTCTTCCACTAGCAGTAGTAGCAGTGCGACCTCTAGTCTGTCTTCGACTACGACCAGTAGCAGCAGCAGCAGCAGTAGTAGTACGACCTCTAGTCTTTCTTCGACTAGTAGTAGTAGTAGCAGTGCGACCTCCAGCCTCTCTTCGACCAGCAGCAGCAGCAGCACTGCGACCTCCAGTCCTTCTTCAATGAGCTCAGGAAGCTCTAGTCCTTCGAGCACCGCTACCAGCACCACAACTGCGAGCAGTGGGGCCTCCAGTCTTTCTTCGATCAGTAGCACCAGCAGCAGCAGCAGTACGACATCCGGTCTTTCTTCTACCAGGAGCAGCAGTAGCAGCAGCAGCAGCAGTACGACATCCAGTCTTTCTTCTACCAGCAGCAGCAGCAGTGTGACCTCCAGCCCTTCTTCAACAAGCTCAGCAAGCTCTAGTCTCTCTTCGACCAGCAGCAGCAGCAGCACTGCGACTTCCATTCTTTCTTCGAGCACTATGAGCACGTCCTCCCCCACCAGTAGCAGTGAAACTTCCAGTCTTTCTTCAACCACTAGCAACAGCGGAACCACTAGCCCTTCTTCAACCAGCAGCAGCAGCAGAACCTCCAGCCCATCTTCAACCACTAGTAGCGGTACGACGTCCAGTCTCTCTTCAACCACTAGTAGTAGTACGACGTCTAGTGTCTCTTCAACCACTAGCAGCAGTACGACGTCCAGCCCACCTTCAGCCACCAGCAGTACGACCTCAACTCTCCCTTCAACCACGAGTATGACGTTCAGCTTCTCTTCAACCACTACCAGCAGTACGATCTCTAGCCTTTCTTCGACTAGTTCAGGAGGCTCCAGTCTCTCTTCAACTAGTTCGGGAAGCCCCAGTCCTTCTTCTACTCCCACCAGCAGCGTCATCAGTTCCACCGAGACTCAATTCACTCTTTCACAGACAAGTTCACCAACAATCTCTCAATCCTTGGCCGGATCATCCTCAGTTAATGTCGGCACTCAAGGATCTTTGAGCAGTCAGTCCACTTTCTCCGCGATAGGCAGCACAAGCCCAACCAGCAGCGTTTCTCCATTCTCCTCCATTCAATCGTCTTCATTGTCACCGACTAGCCAAACATTGAACAGCCAAGCTTCGACAAGCCAAGCTTCGACAAGCCAAACCTCGACACCCAACCCATCAATTTCAAATTCTCTGAGCTCTTCATCTCTATCAACCTCAACAGCTTCTCTCCAAACGAATTCGCTTTCCACGAGCCCTCAAACAACTTCATCAGGATCAGCTTCATCCACGTCAGTATCGAGCTCGTTCATTTCAACTGTTGTCAGCTCTTCACCTAGCCAAACATCCTCGCAGCCGACAAGCACCCAGGTGGCGAGCCAAACATCACCCTCTACAAATCAACCATCCACATCGCAGCCAAGTGTATCCCCACCCTCCTCAAGTTTGAGCACACCAAGCTCCTCAATAGTGTCTTCTGCTGTTTCCTCTCAGACAACTGTACTTTCGACGAGCTTTCAGATGTCTACTTCTCTTTCAGGGGCATCATCTTCGTCACTGACTTCGCTCTCACTATCTTCGTCTTCGCTCACCTCCTCCACCACCACCACCACCAACTACTCTTCCGCTCCATCGTCGTCAGGAGAAGCATCACCTTCGACAACCGGCCCGACATCTGTAAGCCAATCTCAGGAGTCAACATCTGCTACAAGTACATCGTCGACTGGGCAAGTAATCTCGAGTTCTGCGAGTGAATCCTCCAGTTTGAGCTACAGCTCGTCTAGTTCTCTCCAGTCGACGAGTTCTCTCGAGACAAGCTCCTCACAGTTTAGTTCTCTTTTTACTTACGTCACTTCGTCTACTGCCAGCAACAGCATTGCGAGTTCCACAGAGGCTCCTACGAGTTCCACAGGAACCAGCTCCAGCTCAAACCCTAGCTCTGCAAGTGCTTCCAGTAATTCCTCTTCATCATCAAATACTATCGACGTTGGCTCGCCAACCGTAATTGTGGTCACTCCAAGTCCGACAGTAATATCAAACCCTCTTCAAAATGCCACAGCAAACGGCAACGCGCAAGTCGTAATGGGCTCGAGTGGTTCAGCAACCGCTACCTTTTTTCCCAATTCACAATCCCCAACCGCTTCAATCGACGAAATTGTACCATCCCAAGCAGTAGGAAATCCGAATGTTATAGGTGGTACACTTACAGTTGGTGGTGGAAATAGCACCAAAAGGCGTCGGGATCAGATCGACAATGAAGTACATTCCTTGATGGTTCGTTGACCCAAGTGCCTCTGAATCACAGGTGTTTGTCCACGGCTTTGAGCTTTAGGAATAACTTTCAAACAGAAGCGCAGAACATTCGACAATAAATATGAATACGGTCATATGGGGGTAGGATATCTGCATCGACGACAGTCAGGTGGATCGACCACCACAGATTGCTACTTCTACGTCATATTGATCAACGGCACTGGCAACTATACATTGTACAGTCTCGACATATCACAATTATCTGCGGGACAGTCTATCAACTTTAACACCAGCGCGTTCATTCCTCAAAACGGCACTGTAATATCATATGTCGAATCTTGTCCGCCAAATGCAACGTTCGTTCAGCTCAATGTTACAGGACTGCAAGAGGTGGTGACACCTCCAGTGATCTATGTTACCACCACGATTGTAAGTGTGAGTCGATTACAGTTAGCAGTCACTTATTAACCTTCACAGTCTGGTGGTGTTAGTGTCGCGGGCGTTAGCACCACTAGCTCGAACAATGTGTCTACCGTTATAGTGACGACAACGTTCACAGCACCTGGGTTCACCGTCACTTATACAAGCATCTCTGGTAGGCATGGTTCAATTATATTTATTGCTGTGAAACTGACTATCGATGTACAGTCAGCAATGGCCAGAATGTTACGGTCACTACGACCACGACGGCTCCAGGAACGACAGTTGTTTCTATTCTCACCACTACGCAAAATATAACGGAAACTCAGACAGCAACGGCAACTGAGACAGCAACGGCAACTCAGATAGCAACGGAAGCTCAGACAGCAACGGAAACTCAAACAGCTACGGCAACTCAAACAGCAACGGAAGCTCAGACAGCAACGGAAACTCAGACAGCAACGGCAACTCAGACAGCAACGGCAACCCAGTAAGTAATCCTTGGGCCTTTATTCGTCCTCCTCGCTATTCTATTTCTCGGGTTTTTGGAAGCCTCAACTAACGATTCTCAACAGGACCATTACTGAAGAGACAAGTATAGTCGACACTGTAACTTACGATGGTTCGAACCTCTCTCGTGCTTTACTCTTGTATCCAATTTCTAACTGCGCGCAGACACGATCTATGTGACCCAGACTACAGATATTCCGACCTCAAGTAAGTGAGACCTATGGAGCAGTTTGATATGCCATAGTTATTGTTCGCTCAACATTTGGATCGTTGAGTCTTGAGCTTTAAGACCTTCTCCCTCACCATTACCAATCCTTTCCCACTGTGAATTCCTAAATGAATAAACTAACATGTACTAGTCTTTGTTACACAAGACCAGCCCACGTTGGTGGTTATAACCCGAACGGTTTGCCGAGCTTCTTCACAAAGTTAATTTGGGCATCAGGACTCCTCCTGAGACAGCATCGCTCTCTGGTAGCTTATCGTTGTCCAGTTATCCTTCGGTTACAGCAGTAGCTTCAACGTCAACCAGTGAAGAGACAGAATCGACCGCATCAACCATTGCGTTGTGGCCGTCCAGCACTTCTGAACCTTTTTCGGCAGCGGCGTCAACTTCAATGCAATCTGTTTGTCAAAGACGCTCACAAGTGATTATCACTACCGCTGTCACGCTGACTGTCTTGGCTTAGCAGATGTTGTTTCCGCTTCAGTTTCTTAATACATGGCACACCGTCGACTTGAATTGCGGGCGGCTGCATGAGAAATTTCGAAGATTTAATGTTTGTAATCTAGTGAATTGGCCCACATGAGTAAATCCCTCTCGAGGGAGGCATCTGAGACCGGCAAATACTATTTGTATCATTAGATTTCCCATTAATAGCAGAATCAAGTGATCGGTTGTGGTTCGTTATGCTCGGAGATTTCTCCGACCTCCGCCCAAAGCTCCACGATCATCCTCGGCTTAGGATGTCACCGTGCAACTTTGAATCACCCGTTACCCTCGCTCCAAGTTCTTATTTCACAAGTAGCCCTTGTATCTGCGTATCTAGTGCGGTTATCTTCGGTGGTCCTCGGTATTTAGCGAATAAAATGGTCTAGCTAAAAGCTGAGGCACTCCATCTATTCTTGTGCTCAAATTTTAATATCACGCTCCCAAGTTACAGTAACTACTCTCGCAGAGTAATTTTTTTTATACGTACACCAGAACCTCCAACTTGGCCACTTTCCACGTGTTGCGTCATGGTTGATACAGAAGTTCCCATTCCATTCTCAGAACCGCCGTGGATTCTTGGCTTGCCATCGCCGTACTACAACGAGTCGCATCGCAAATGGCAAAAGAACATCCGAGCTTTCATTACTGAGAACCTCACTAAACATGCAATGGAATGGGAAGACGCCGGTGACGTGCCACCGGACGTCTATTCCAAGTTCTTTGCACAAAACATGCTCATCCCGTATCTCCCAGCGCCTCTCCCGATCGCCATGCTGAAAAGTCTCGGGATCCATGACATGCTCGGACTGCCCATCGAAGAGTTTGACTACACGCACTTCGCCATTTTCGTCTCCGAGATGCGTCGCTCGGGCCTGGGCGGCGCGCCGAGCAGTCTAAATGCAGGCATGGCTTACGGCGTGCCGCCGCTCATCAACTACGCGAGCAAGCAACTGCAGGACAGAGTGCTACCGGATTTGCTACGGGGCAAGAAGAGGATTTGCATTGCGATCACGGAGCCAAGCGCCGGCTCGGACGTCGCGAATGTATCGACCACCGCCACGAAGACGCCGGATGGGAAGTTCTACGTCGTCAATGGCACGAAGAAGTGGATTACAAATGGCCTCTGGTCGCACTACGCCACGATGGCAGTGCGAACGGGTGGTCCTGGACCGTCGGGCTTGTCGCTTCTCCTCGTGCCGCTGTTGGGCCAAGAAGGTGTGACCATGAGGAGGTTGAAGACCGGAGGGCAGACGGCGAGTGGAACTACGTTCATTGAACTCGATGATGTGAAGGTTCCAGTTGAGAACCTCATCGGACAGGAGGGTATGGGCATGAGATATATCATGACCAACTTCAACCATGAACGCCTCACCATTGCCATCGGCGTCACGCGGACCGCAAGAACAGCACTCGCTGCAGCATTCGAGTATGTGATGAAGAGAGAAGCCTTCGGGAAACTGCTGATCGATCAACCTGTTGTACGACACCGACTAGCCAAATGTGGTGCCGAATTGGAGAGTCTAAGCGCCTGGATTGAGCAGTTCGTCTATCAGATGACAAATTTGAAGAAAGATATTGCAGATGTGGAGCTGGGTGGACTTACGGCGCTGGCAAAGGCTAAAGCGGGCATGGTTCTGGACGAATGTTCAAGAACTGCTGTGCTTTTGTTCGGTGGTAACGGTACGTGGTAGCTTGGTTCACCAAATGGAATCAATAGCTAACGCTTGCCCAGGCTTTACAAGAACTGGACAGGGTGAATTGGTTGAGAAGATCTACAGAGAAATTCCCGGGGCTAGAATACCAGGAGGGAGCGAAGACGTATTGTTGGATCTAGCCGTTAGGCAACTGGTCAAGAACTACAAAGCGAAGACTAAGGATGTACAAACCGCCGGAGTTGGATATATGGCAAAGCTGTAGGGTAAGGAGCAAATTTGTACACGTGTCTGAACAATGACTGCATCAGCCTGCTGCCAACCCTGAAGCGTTCCGTATGGATCGTCCACCGTTTGACTATCATCATTGATTGTATGGGTTGGAGATAGCCGGCGTGTAACATTCATTCGAAAATGATGATGAGAGGGAAGATGCGTTGTTTGACTTAAACTCGGTAGCAGCGACAATCCACGGCGCTCTCAAGGGGGCTAACAATGATGCTCCCGGGCCACTATCATCAATTCTGAATGAACCTTAGCAGCGTCTGCTTGAAGATTTCGAGTAGCATCAAGGCACAACAAAATGGGAGAACCTTTTGTATCACTGGTATTCATAACTCAATTGATTTGATTGCAATTAAGTCTACAATAGCTGCCATTCCAGAATCGCGGGTACCTTTAGGGACAATGCCTTTGCGTTGATCTATAGACTTCCAACTATGACTTCAACTTGGACGTGAAAAGATCTGAGATGACAGAAATCATGCGTACACATCCTCTTCAGGGAGCTTGTAAAGCTTTATATTCTTGACTTCACTGCACGCAGCTTAGTACTGTCCATTCGTCGCCCCTCATCGTCCTGTTCGGCGACTGTGAGGTCAGGAAACTCAGCAGGCATGATTCGTCTTGGTGATGACCCAGGAACCACCGAATACTTCGAAAAGTCTGTTACTCCTGTCTTCCGCAGGAAGTCCTCATCTAGCTCTAGACAACCGCTGACTTGGGATGTGGGCGCTCGAATCATGGCAAGAATTGCGTCAGAGAAGATGGTCTTCAATAATCAGCGTTGTAACGTTGCGATTAGGTCTCTAGTTCACTTACGGCTTTTCGGAGATCAGAACGATCTGTTTGAGGGTTTTGAGTAGCAGCAGATTCAACCGCAGCTGCAGGCCAAATGCTTGTAATGGCCATATCAGTCTTACCCTCTCTCACCCAGTCCATCGCCAGTCCTTTAGTGAGAATAGACATGCCAACTTTACCAATTGCATATGCGGTTTTGCCGCGGAAAAACCTTGAGTAGATTGGGGGACTGACAACTATGATTCTGCCTTTCCAATTATTTTGTCCGAAGTAAGGTAAAGCGGCTTGTATCGTCGCGTATAGGCCTTGCTCCAAATTAGCGTCGCTTCTAAGTAAGTGGCACGTAAATGGCGAGAATCCGGCGACTGAGATTGCAATCGATAGTCTGAGCCGGCAACACTCTACAGACATATCGAATAGCCAGTCACTCGCCATGATATGTTATCACGTACCTTCGATATTGACCCTTTGCATCAATTGGAATCGCTTAAACGGAGAGTTTTCCACCGAAGCCCACCATATAGCTCCTGAGTTGTATACCAGCACATCAATCTTTCCATACTTCTTTACAGTTCCATCCAACATGCGCTGAACACTTTCGGGATCGCGGGTGTCTACCGGAATGGCGTAGGCTTCACCCCCAGCTTCTTTGATCTCGCGAACTACTGTGCTGATTGTAGACTGCTGGGAATTGGGATTTGGAGGCCAGGGATTAGCCTTTGAGGCATCCGATGTGGTCTTACCCGTCACAACGACTATGAATGGTCAGTGTCCAATAGTAAAAATATCTGCTCTCGAACAAGCAAGTACCGGCATATCCATTCCTAAGCACAATTAGCTTATTGAAGCTCGAAATTGTTTTGCAAATGCACATACTTTGCCAAATCAACCGCAATTTGTCTTCCGATTCCTCGAGAAGCTCCAACGACAAGAGCTACCTGTTGCGGAGCCATCTTTGATCGACTTCGGAGGTGAGGAGATTTTCAGAATCAATGCAATTCCAGCACCCCAGATTCAGACACTTTAAAGAATAGTTGACATCCGAACTCAAAAACTAATCCGGCAACGGTATTACCGGCCTTGGATGTGAAAACACATGCGACGGCGAGGTTGAAGTGTGTTCAGTAATCGCGATGGCGTTCGGCTACCTCAGATTAGCGGGATCACCTCAGCTTGCTTGTCCCCTCCTCGGCAACCCGACTGAGCTTTGAATAAAGAAATCACCACACCAACTCGACCGATGAGAGCTTCATTGTTCAGCTAGCATCATGGGAGGTAAAATCGAGGCGTACTTGGACTGTGTGTCACCGTACAGCTACTATGCACTGTCATATCTGCAGAAGAATCGAAAAGCGCTAGCTTCATACGGGGTGGAAGTAGAGTACGATTGCTCCATTAATTGATTTACGCGAATCGAGTTTACTGATCATTGGCAGGTTTATACCAGTATTTCTGTAAGAATCCTCCAAGCACAATGAATCTGGCCCTCAGCCACTAACAACGACTCGAAAGGGGTGGTATCAACGTTGGCAGTGGTACTAGTCTCCACACTCTTACTCCCAACTGGATGATTGATCTCACAAGTATTGCGTGATAGGAAACAAGCCACCGTGGACGCTCCCAGCCAAGCAAGCGTATGGAAACTTCGATGGTAAACGTGCGCAGCAATACTTTGGCGTGACTTTCAAGTCGCCTGACTTCTTCCCCATCCTATCACTTCTAGTAAGTTATGACGCCATGTCACCACCTCGAAAGTGTTGCTATAGCTAAGGCTCGAAGCCTCAACGATGTATGTGCTTCGTCAAAGCACATTACCCTAGCGATAAGTTCGAGGCTATCTTCGCGGAGTTATGGTTCGCCATGTGGAAAGAGGGTATCAACATCGAAAAGCCCGATCTGATGAAACAAACGTTGCTGCGGCACTTCACTGATAGTCAAGCTGATGAGATCCTCAAAGGAGCCAACAGCAAACAATACAAGGACCAACTGCTTGCGACGACCAAGTATTGCGTGGAGAATGGTGCCTTTGGATGCCCGTGGTTCTTTGTTACGAATAGTAAGGGTGTAAAGGAACCATTCTTCGGAAGCGATAGGTTGGACAATAATTAGATGATATCACTGTCCACGCAAAGGCTAACGATGTACAGGTTTCACTACATGTGGCAGTTCTTGGAGATTCCGTACCAAGATATCACAATCAAGGAGAAGGCGAGGATTTAAGCATAAGATATTCAAGATAGAACTAGAGCTTATAAGTCAGCTCGTCGCTTACTTCCGAGTACTTGCTTTTGTGACTATTTCAAAAGCTGAATGTTGTGTATTTATCAAGCTCTTAGTCTAGAGCTTCCACGGTTTCTGCATAGAAACTGGGAGGCCGTATATCGTCAAATGTCATGTTGTATATAGTTCAACGACGTGCCACCAACGTCAATTCTATTCTTGACCATATATAAGACATATATTTGAACAGTTTTCATTTGACAGCTCCGAATACTGTCAGCGGTGGTGCCAATTAAAATTAACCCTACCCATGTGTTAAGGCGGGGCCTGCTCATCATAGCTCGAGCTGCAATTGAGGATGTCGGCGTATTCCGAGCAGCTTCAAAGCTTCTTCACAAGTTATCCGCGTTCTTTGACATTGATTAATTAGCTGGCTCTAGACGACTTTGAGACTGATCCATTGATTGCTCAACAGCACTCAGCGCATCTCTACGGCTCTATAGGGCCCAACCCAGCCTCGATACCGATATCTAAGTCGCAGATCGGCAACGCAGGATCACACGAACCTCACATCGACATCTTCGTCCGCCTGCTGCATAGGACAGCTTTGCTCTCACCCAATACAGTCACCGGAACTTCTATCTGTCGCCAGCACCTCCATCCGTCGTCAGCACCTACCTCACCACCCTTCTATGTCCTCTACCACCGCCGCCGCTCGCCTATCAAACGTATCAACACATCTCCGCTCTCCGCCACCACAAGAAATGGCCTCGCCCGCGCGCCCACCCATAACCTGCCACGTGCTGGACACGCTCAGCGGCACGCCGGCGGCATCCATCGCGGTGACGCTGCGGCTGGAGGGCGGCAGCGGGCCCTCCAGCAGCAGCAGCGGGGCCAGCTTCAGCGGGACGACGGACGCGGACGGGCGGGTGACGGCGTGGAGCGCGGCGGGCGGCAGCTCGCTGGAGGCGGTGTTCGCGGGCGCGGCCGGCGACATGTGCTGGGTGGTTGGGTTCGACGTCGGCGCGTACTGGGCGGCGCGCGGCGTCGCGCCGTTCTTTCCGCGCGTGGACGTCGCCTTCGTTACGCAGGGCTTCGAGGGCAGGAGCGCGGACGAGTTGCACGGGAAGAGTGCCCATTGGCATGTCCCGCTGCTGCTTGGCCCGTATAGCTACACCACGTATCGCGGGAGTTGAGCGGCGTGGCGGATATGAGAATACGGTGCAGTCTGCTCTAGGTTTACCGGCGAGAACGGCTAGCGAATGGGCTAGAGTAGAGTATGGCTGCGTTTGGCTTGTATATATTAGGGCGGGTAGAAAGTGCTGCTACGCTATTGCAACGACGTCCACATACAATACGATGACTACTAGTACTCGCAAATAAAAAATGGCAATAATTTTTTTCATTTGGTCGGTTACCACAAACAGCAAGATGGCGCTGATGGCGGATTTGAATGGTTGGACGGCTTCGAACCTGGTCCGTAATCCCCCTGGTCCACGCTACGCGGTATTTTGCTAAGTAGCAGACGACAGCGCCTCGTCGTCATTCCCTAGCGTCTGCTGTTGTGCTTCGCAACCCGGTACCATGGGCGGGCGGGCTGGGCTGAGTACCGAATTAAGCATACCTAAGGTACGTTCGAAGCCGGGGGACAGGGTGCACAGTACTGCCGCTTGCAAAATAGGTGTCCGGCTTTTGCAAACCCGCACGACTTTTGTCCCTGCATATGCCTGTCGCGCTAGGCGTACCGTACACTATTCTATTTCAACGGTCTGAAAACACAACTCATCGTAAATTACGGTGAGGCCCTGCGCTGCTTTATCTGCCAATCGCCGAAGCCGCCACACACTTTCTTCAGCAAACAGACCATCTGTTCTAATATAATTCTCTACCTCCTAAATTTACGTAATAGCTTCCGAACAAGAGGTTTTGACTCTCCTGCTCCAGTCTCTGTCGACCCCATATTTGGAACATCCGATTCGGCTGGCGCGACATCCAATGCTTTTAGCCGACGTTCAAGATCTTGACATCTATCTGACAAAGGTCCTTGAACAGCCGCAAATCCAGACAATGCTCGTGTATACATGGCCTTCGCCTTGTCTGTTTGCTTAGTCTTCGAAAAGAGGTCACCAAGGTTGGAAATCGTGTTCAGCGCCGGTGTATATGAGGACACATTTACCGAATCTAGGCTTTCATACCCTTGAAGTGTACGAGTGTACATCGTCTCGGCCTCAGCCAGCTTACCTTGGTCGGCGAAGAGGCGCCCTAGATTATTGACAGCCTGTAACGTCGATGAGTGCTTTGGCCCAAGTGCGTCCTCATATCCGTTCAGCGCCCGTCTGGCCATTGTCTCTGCCTCAGCTAGCTTGTGTTGCAGCCGGTACATGTTGCCAAGATGAAGCACTGTCTTGAGTGTCGATGTGTGGTTCGGTCCAAGTGCCTCCTCCTTTCCTTGCAGCGCCCGAATGTACATGGCCTCCGCCTCGGCCAGCTTGCCTTGGTGAGAGTAGAGGTTGCCCAGGTTGCGGACCGTCCTGAGTGTCGATATGTGGTTCGGTCCAAGTGCCTCCTCGTATCCTTGCAGCGCCCGAATGTACATGGCCTCCGCCTCGGCCAGCTTGCCTTGGTCAGAGTAGAGGTTGCCCAGGTTGCGGACCGTTAAGAGTGTCGATGTGTGGTTCGGTCCAAGTGCCTCTTCCTTTCCTTGCAGCGCCCGAATGTACATGGCCTCTGCCTCGGCCAGCTTGCCTTGTTCAGAGTAGAGCCAGCCCAGGTTGTTGACCGTCTGTAGTGTCGATGTGTGGTTCGGTCCAAGTGCCTCCTCGTATCCTTGCAGCGCCCGAGTATACATGGCCTCCGCCTCAGCCAGCTTGCCTTGTTGGTTGTAGAGCCAGCCCAGGTTGTTGACCGTGCCGAGTGTCGATGTGTGGTTCGGTCCAAGTGCCTCCTCCTTTCCTTGCAGCGCCCGAATGTGCATGGCCTCCGCCTCGGCCAGCTTGTCTTGTTGGTGGTAGAGGATGCCCAGGTTGTTGACCGTGTCGAGTGTCGATGTATGGTTCGGTCCAAGTGCCTCCTCCTTTCCTTGCAGTGCCCGAATGTACATGGCCTCCGCCTCGGCCAGCTTGCCTTGTTGGCGGTAGATGATGCCCAGGTTGTTGACCGTGTCGAGTGTCGATGTGTGGTTCGGTCCAAGTGCCTCCTCCTTTCCTTGTAGTGCCCGAGTGTACATGGCCTCCGCCTCAGCCAGCTTGCCTTGGTTGTAGCAGAGAAGGCCCAAACAATGCACAGCCCATTCAACCCCCTCGACCTTCACCTTACCTTCCCTTATAAATCGTTCATGTCTTGCCGCATGCTGAAGTACCCGCCGCTGCAAAATCCACCAGTCCTTATCATTATCATTTGGAACATCCGATGCGACACAAATCAGTGCTAGCTTTGCCAACCCCTCATCCCACTCTCTGTTCAACACAGATGCTGTCCATGAGTGCACGCAACTATGCATGCTGTACCCTCCCGACCCACTCCGGTCATGGAAAGGCAATTCTGGATCTACTAGCCCATAGTTGCATAGCACCCTGACAGCACCGTTAAAGTTCAGTTCATCCTCAATGAGCCTTTGCATCCAGTCATTGTCTGTCGAGCTCCCATGTTGAAGAAGCTCATAGCTCCCATGTTGAAGAAGCTCAAACCATACGTCCTGTCGGTCGAAGTACGCCCACAGCTTGAGCAACTTGGCTGACAGCGTATTCTCTCGTTCGATCTGATCCAGTGAGAGCTGCCATGTCGTGTACAGTGATCGATCTTCATATGAAGTCAACTGAGGGCTCGTCATCTGAAGCTTCAGCCACGATGCCTTGTAGAGACGAAGGTATTGTGAAAAACTAGTTGCCACTTGTTCAAGGTATGCCCCGGCCGTAGAGAGAGCGAGAGGCAGGCCGTCTAGTTCTTCGACGAGTGCGAGAGCGGTAGGATCTATCTCGTCAGTGCCTCCTCACCTTGCTCACGTGAGATCCAACGACATACCGTCCTTGACTCCCTCTCGTCTTGAAGTATTCGATAAGATCTCAAGGCTCTCCCAAACATCCTGCAACTTATGAACTTGAATACGTCGACCTAGTGTGACTTGTGACGATCGAGTCGTGATGACAACTGACCCATGGTCACACTCAGGAAGGAATGGCCGGATATCTACCGCTGCTATGTCTGTGTTGCCAGGAAATTTTGGATTATCGTAGTTATCATAAATCAATAGCCATCGCGTGTTCTTCGAGACACCCAGCCACAACTTGACAGCGTCTACTACCTTTTCCGGATTCCCTTCCAAGTCCACACTGGCGAGCATACCGGCCGAAGGATGGCTTCTTAATATCTGTTTGGCGATGCCAAAGAAGCTGAGCGTAAGGGCGTCTCGGTCATTCGCGTTCAGCCAGAATACTGCAGAGTATTTGGCCTTATGTTGTCTGGTGTATGCGATCGCAAGCTGGGTCTTCCCAATTCCGCCGAGACCATGAAGAACAACGACTGAGCGATGGTCTTGGCCATAAAGTAACTTATGCATTTGAGCTAGTTCTGGTTGTCTTGCGACGAAATGCACCGCTTCGGGAATATTAGAGAGGCTGAGGTCAACGGCAAACTCCTCAAATCTCGGCGCTGCTTGAATTAGCGCTGCATTGCATCGCGCCCATGCGAAGAGTGGTAGAGCTAGATGTCACATACTCTTGTCATCAATCTCCTTCCGGAGCCGTTTCAGTGCTTTCTCTCTTCCCTCTCCGTAGACCAGCGGTATGGAGACTTCAAAAATTCCTAGCAGCGAATACACCCGATCCTCTTCACGCTTAGTGTTCCGATTTGCTGCCCACGACATTCGCTCTTCAACACTGAAACCGGACAAATGGTCTCCTCGTAGAGCCTTTTTTGCAATCCTGGTAACCCCATGAATGATAGTCTCTAATGACGACTTGTCACCGAACCTTATGCCGTCCGATGTGAAAAATTCCACCACGCTGGGTGCGATAAGTTCTTGAAGCGTCCAACCCCGAGTGAACCATCTACTCTGCCTGAAAGCTGATTCACAGGTATGTATATTTAGTCCATTCGTTTGATCTGCTCCTGAAGAGACGTCCGAGAGATAAACATAGCACCGAGTAGCATTCTTATACCAATGGAACATAGAATTGATGGCCTCCGAAAGCTCTGGGTCATTTCTCTTATTGATACAACAAGTATCTACCCAGAAGTATCGTAGTCCATCAGCATCAGCCTGTTTCTCACAGAACAGTAGCTTGCCGTAGCCAGCCTTGCTCTTGCCAGCGCCAGTTTCAAGGTCCTGAAAGCTAACTTCCTTGCTATTATCCGTGTCCCAAGTGTGAGACAGTATCGCATACGCAGGGAGGCTGTTGCTGTCAAACTCTCGGAGGACGAGCTCGCCATTGGTATCGCGCGTCAAGAGACGCATGGCAGCAGACTCGATGCGGCACGCTCGGAGGCTTTCACCATAGGCGCCAGTGACCCTCTTCGTTATAAGTAGAATAGAGTGCCCTCACACCAATAAAGGCACATAGTTGTGAAAAGGGACAAAGTCGTTCCATGGATCAGATGGTCATGAGATGGCTGACAATGTCGAACTGGGCTGTGGCTGTGGGCTGAAGAGATCAATGCCAGGCGATGATTGTGGCGTAAAGTTTGCGTGCTCCTGTGTGCGGCCTCCTTGAGCGTGCGGCTTCCGTCAGAGTCGTGTGGCGACTTCAGTGGCTGGAATAAGCAGCGCGGAGCCGAACCGTAACTTACGTAGTACGGCGAGTTGTGTTGTAAAGCCTGAAAACGAATAGTGTACGCCTAGCGCTGCAGGGATATGCAGGGAACAAAAGTTGTGCGGGTTTGCAAAAGCCGGACACCTATTTTGCAAGCGGCAGTAACGTTCGCCTCGGCAGCGGAACAGAATGCGGCACGAACGGAGGCAAAAGGAAGGCAATTTGGCATTAGTCAAAGCTGCCGCAAAGCGGATGGACGCTGTGGATAGGCTGGGCAGATGGCAATGGACGGCAATTGGTTGGTCAGCCTGCGATGGCTCCGTGCTCCGGGATGGCATCGATGATCAAGGAGCAAAGCGCAAAGAGGTAGCAGGTCACGTGTGGGCAGCGGCAGGATGGCTTTCCTTTCTTTTCCCTCCTCCGTCATCGAGCATCCTCCCTCCACCATCTGTCGTCATTTTTTCCTTTCAACCATCAACCCCCGACACAAAGCAACGCCTCGTGCTGTTCGTGTGCTGCACCACCCCAATCTGGCTGTCAACAGCCCTCTGCCGATCAAGCACTTTTGACTTCTGCTCGGCCTCGTCGCCTGGACCGCACTGCGCTGCCATTCCGACCCGGTCGCGTCTTTTTGAAGGGGCTGACTCCCTTTTTCCTCGCGCGACGTCATCACTAAGCCCTCCACCCTCGTTCGCGCATCGCAAGCCAAGCGACACTGCTACACAAAGCGACTCCCCTTACAGCAGCACTGCGAAGCACTATCGCCGTCGTCGCTTTTCTGCCGTCGACCGGCTTCGTTCATCGAGTGGCGGTTGCGCGCGGGAACGGCATTGCTAATCTGACCCCACCGCCTGAGAACTGAGGCTCTGGCAGCTGTCACGTCTCCCGTAAGTCGTTCTTTGCCCGCCCTGTCATCTGTCTCGCCTGTTCGCCTGTCGCCACCCTCCCACTTCTTTACCAAGCCGGCCACCAGAAAGGTTCCGTGGGCCCCCCGTTCAAGATCAAGAATCCCACAGTCCTCTATCCACCCAACCCATACCCATCGCAGCTACCATCAACACATGCGCTGCACCGTACCGTAACTCACCGCCATCACCCTACAGACATCCTTTTTCGTCCCGCAGTTGAGGCGTCGTCGACTGCAGCACGCTGCCGGTGTTGGGGAATCGAATCAACTCAGTGGATCGCGCGCCCGTTCGCCTCGCCTGCACTCCGCTGCGCTGCACCCGCCCGCCGTTCGCACCCTCTTCGCCCGGCACCGGCAACCCAGCGCCCAGCGCCCACCACCCCGTCGCCCGCGGCCCCAAAAAAAGCCAGGTGCGCGCAAGCTACGAGGCTTCATAAGCATTCCCTCCTACGTCACAAACCATGGCTGCCGTCGCTACTCGCACTTCGAACAACTCTTCCCTTCCCAATGCGAACTCTAGGATGACCTCACCGCACGATGTGAAACGGAGCAACAATTTGAAAGCCGACGGTAAGTGCCTCCTCGTTGTCGTTGTGTAGAGTCATTGACTGTCCTGCTCACCACCACTCGTTGTCGCACGCAATGGCCATCGACAAACGGATGCGCATTTGTCGCATTGCCTTCATTAGTTGTATTTAATGTTCCATCGACTTTTGCTACGTCGCTGACATCATTGTTTGTTCTAGAAGCCTCATCCAAAGACAAGCATACCCGGAACAGCCAAGATGCCCTCGAACCGTCGTCTACATCGCGAATAGGTACGTTTTCCCGCTGATTCATCCATCTTTCCTTGATCAGCCATGCAATTGACTACTCGTTGCTAACTCTTCTCCTCCAGACGACGCTGGCGCCGTCCAACCTGTCGAGTCTACCAACAACACCAAGCCCTCCACGTCCACTGCAACTGCCCAGCCATCCAACGGACAACCTCTCGGTCCTCCTCCTCGCCCTGGAGCCAATGGTGGCTCCGATCAGCCCGACTACTTCAACCAGATCCACAGCCAAAACCAAACTTCAGCCTACACGGGCGAACTCAATCCTTTCGAGGCACAATTCGGAAACCCGTCGACTGAAACTCCGGGCAAGCTACCCGGCGTCGCCAGTCTGACTTCTCCACAATCACTTCTTCCCGGCGGCACGCCGGGTTGGAGTTCACTTCGCTCTGGACCGTTAAGTCCAGCCATGCTGGCTGGGCCTACCGGCACGAGCGACTACTTCGGAGAAGCTGCGTTCAGTCGAGGCTTCCCTACTCCGAACGAGTCCTCGCTGCGCACCGGCCTGACTCCTGGTGGTGGCGGTTCTATGTTCCCTGCTCCAAGTCCAAACACGCAAGCCTTGTTCAACGCTCTTCAACCTTCCGGAGGTGCCACGCCAGGCACAGTAGATTTCCTACGGACTGTTAATCGAGCCACGGCCCTAGCGCAGGGCAACGCCTTCGCTGCACCAACCTCACAACCCACCGATCCCAATCTTCCGGGCAACATGGAGCAGAAATTCCAAAACAGCCAACAAATCACGTCAGATCCGTTCGGCCATCCTGACCAAGATGCCGTAAACGGGCTATACATGCTTGCCAACAATGCCGGCGGACGTGGACAAATTCCCATACCACAGAACAACTTGCAAACGACTATGGCTCAGATCAACAACGTCGCAGCTACGGCACAGGAGACGTCGCCAATCTCAAAACGAGGTGCCAAAAACTCAGTCGAATCAATTGATACCGCAGACCTTTCAGAGAGCGACGCTTCTGAGAAACCCGCGACACGATCAACGCGCGGAAGGAATGCGAAAAATGCAAAGGCTGCTGCTAACAACAGACGAAAGGCCGACGAGACACCTGCCAAACCACCAGCGAGCAAGAAGTCAAAGGGCAACAATGGCGTTGCCCATATGGAGGAGGACGATGATGACGATGACGAGAGCCTAAAGATGGAGGATGACAGCATCAAGGGCAGGAAGATGACGGACGAGGAGAAGAGGAAAAACTTCCTCGAACGGAACCGGTGCGTAACATTACTAAATTTCCCCACCGCCGGTGCTAAGATCTCAATACTGACATGTCAACAGCGTTGCTGCACTGAAATGTCGTCAGCGCAAGAAGCAATGGCTAGCGAACCTTCAAGCCAAAGTCGAGCTCTTCTCAACGGAAAACGATGCACTCTCGCAAACTGTTACCCAGCTACGCGAGGAAATTGTCAACCTCAAGTCTCTGCTGCTCGCTCACCGTGACTGCCCTGTCAGCGCCGCCCAGGGCATCGGAGGTGCGAACATGAACATGTTCATTGAGGGCCATAGTCACGTTAATCCATATGGTATGGCAGCCCAACCGAACGGTGTACAGATGGCTGGCCAACAGGCTATGCGAATGATGACCGGTATGGCTCAGAGAGGAGAGGTGTAAGGCTCCTTTCCTTACCTTCCCATTTCGTGTCCAACTCACTAACGTGCCTTCAGTTGAGTGAGCCGTACCTTATCACAACGGTTTTCGTTCCATGAAAATGGACGGTCAGCAAGAATGGAGGTATCCCTATGTGAAGTGTCGATATATTGATTTAATGCCTGGTCTTTTGCTCTCTTACTTCTCCCTGCTGTATCACCACAACGTACACATACACCCACCGGTTTCAGGTTTCCTGGTTGTGTTGTGTTGCTTTGATCTGTCTTCTGCTTTGGACGATGCACAACGGCCTCCTGCTCTGGGATTGGAGTAGATGTGCTGGGACAGTGACGGTATGGTCACATCTGAACGAAGGTCATTGCCTTCCTCGGGCTTGCCATACCTCATGCTACTTCCCACTATCCAATATCGATCCTGGGCGTCATGACCGGCATGATTGATGTCTGCCATCCTTTACCATCTGCATCCGGCGTACGGAATCACTTTGCTGAGGTTGCTTTATTCATTTTCATGGGCACACACTCCCGAACAGCAGGCACACATGGTAGGAATGAAAAGGAAGGCAAAATCTTTGTTGTACTTTCGGGTGGAAGGGTTAGGATCTCCCTGTGGCAGCCTCGAAGACATGGCAGAGTGATTCCAGGCGATGGGATTTCCCGGGTCGGACGGCGGACTCTTCGTCGCCTGTGGTCAAAATACCTAGACACTGGCGGTTGAGATTGACAAAGAGCGGCTTCTGTTTGTACATCATAGCTTGCTTTGTTCACATCCGTAGTCCAAATCCAGTTGAGGATGTAGAAGAGAAATGAATGTAGCATACTATCTCAAAGCTTCTTGGTTCTCAGTGCGCTACATGGGGACTTCTCCACCCTACCGCATTCTTGAACATGTCATAGATCGATTCCGGCATCGACAGCCAAGGCACCGCACAAGCACGCAATTGATGCCATATTCGGAGGCACCTCTAATCCAAGCTCTGTCTTTCTTGGTGTGATTGCCAACGCGCATAAAGGCTTAGCTTCATGTTCACATTCAACGCCGACAAAGGGGATGACGCAGTGTCCTTTCAATCGGAAGTTGAAGGCATGCTCAAACGAAAACCCCAGCGCAGCGAAATATCTCAAGGCACAATCACGAAAATATCGCACAGTTTTGAAGTGCGCCTTACTATACGTGGGATCCAACCTGATATGCGGCATTATCGTATTTTTGAATACGAGAAGGTTTTCAAGGAGGGGGAAAGTTGCGCGCCTCCACCCTTACCTGACATCGTATCAGCTATCTATATAATCCAACATTCGTAGCAGCGACGAGGTATTACTTTTGAATATAAACTCGAATCTATCATGAGTCTAACGTTACATAACACCCGCAGATTCTAATAATTGTTACATTGCAAAATGAACACCATACAGCGTCCCAGGTCCTTGGTGCGTACGATGTTACGCATCGTCATCGTCACCACAGTCGCCTTCTTCCTTTCCATTATGATCTTATGTGCTGGGCAACACTCGTTGCAGAATTTAGCATTTCTGACTGTACGGACTTCTTGAAGTAGACTGATATAAATTTTGACTTGAATAGTTCGACATATCGACGATCAATAAGAGCAATCTCTCCACCATTCCAGATTGGTACCAAACGTATTACCTAGCCACCTGCAGCGGCATGTGGAACACACATAATTCAACTGCTGGGAAGAATCAAAGTACCGTTAAATGCGTCTCTGAGAGTGCCGGCTACACCTTCTCGTTGTCGGAGTTCATGAACAACGACGGCTTTGCTCAGTCAATTCCAGCATGGTCCAACGTAGAAGTCAACACCAAAGCTCCGCTGATCCTTCTGACTCTGGGCATTGCTTTCATAGGCCTATCTTGGCTTGGCTTTGTATATGGTCTCTTCACAGCGATAAATAAGACCATAATTGAGGACAGACCACTGTTTGTCCTCCGTCTGGCGTTCTTTGCGAGTATTGCGGCACCGATCATGATGACCATATCTTCAGCCAAAATCACCGCAACGGCGGCCAAGGCGAGCGGTATTGTGAACCTCGAAACAATGCAGGCCGCGGATGTTCAAATGCACACTGTTTTCTACGTAATATCGTGGCTCGCTACAGGCTTATTGTGGGTGGCTTTAGTGTTGGTCCTTATTGCAGCTTTCAGTATCGCCAAGATGCAGCGGAACCAAACCGCAAATGAAGACAACCTGGAGAAACAACAGGTTTCTGAAGAAGAAACGCAGAAGAAATTGGTGTGGTAAAAGATTGCTGCAGATCTTGAAGCTTTGGATGGAGAGGAAACGAGAACTCTACCATAATATGTCTTGCACTTGATATGTCTTGCCTACTGGAGGGTTTTGTTTTAGTTTTACGATGAAAATACTCGTACGTAGTAACTACGCTCAAATGAATTGAAGTTAATAGAACTCTTGGAATACTTGTTTATCCCAGAGGACTTGGCAGCGCTCGGTTCTTATACGATAAGGTAGGTAGTAGATACCAGTCATATGTCGGTGGGACTCATTTTCCGCAAACTCTACACCTATCGTAGCCCCCAATCCTAGAGCGAAAACCTCGCTCCGGAAGGCGATCTGCTAATCTGTATTATGGCGTAATCTGGTTCCATGGGCTCCAGAAATCGAATAAAACCCTCTCTGTAGCGTCTCTCAATTCCTGTGATGCTGCACGGTACGCGGGCTCTTCTCCCCGGAGAGTGGTTTGTACCTCCGTCATAAGCGTCGTCATCGACAGCATGCCAGCGACCGTTGATCCAGACAAGAGGTTTTTGCTATGGGAAGAGATAGAACCTCATACTAGAAGATGGCATCAGGAGAGTATAGAGGTTAACGATATAAGCTGAATGCTAAAGACTTGTGTTGTCGCTTATACCGTATATAGTATCTTTGCGGCATATGGCCCGTTATCAGCAATCGGAAGGCTCGATCTGACACATGGGGCAACGAAGTAGAATGCCAGATTATTCGTTTCGACGAAGAAACTCACGAAGCGCATCTATCCTTGAAACAGGGAGAGCTACTCCATAAACTGGTAGACAAGGCGCCGCCAGCTGTATTCGAAGGCGAATTTGCACGGTACATGATCGAAACATCGCCGGCGAAACCGCACGATAGCTCCGTAGGTTCACTTCTGGCCGTGGAATCCGGCTTGAAATCACGAAGACAAGAGATCAACAATCAACTACCGGAGAATGAAAAGCTGATGACGATTTCCATGTTCCCGTTGCTTGGCTTGGAACCTCTCGTGGTCCCAGACGACGCAGAACAACCAGTTGTCACCTACGACGAAGCAATCAGCGGCGGTGCCTACGTTGCAGCTACGGACAATATCAAAGCAAGGTCTGAGCACGAGAGGAGCTTGCAAATCCCCGTCTTCCGCGATATCAGCACCACCGTGCCGCCAACGCTGCAACTAAATCATATCCTCTTCGGCCCTGGAGCCTGTGGCCTGCAAGCGACCTTCTAATGTCAGAATTTAGACGAAGCGAGGACTCTACATGACCAACTCGTCGTTCTAGGGCCTGCCTTCCTTGCCATGACCGCCGCCACTCCGATATATCAAGGCCTGCTTGTGGGTCGTGATTGTCGGTGGAACTAGACTGCTGCGGCTGTCGATGACCGCCATCCGCCGAGCTAGACACCATTCACTCACGATGGTCAGAGAGTCCTATGTTTCTGGGCGAGGGTCTGACTATGGCACAGCGCGGCTTGGATCCGAAGATCGAAGCAATGATCAGCCGCGACACGGCGATTCTGATGAAGGGCGGAATGGACCCCGTCATGACGGCCTACTTTTCTCACCTCCATCTGCGAGACCCACTGTACCTTTCGACCGCAAAGAGTAAGCTCGAGGAGGTTGACGCGAAGCAAATACACAACAGCATTTGCGCCTCGGTGTGGTCTCACGTCCGGCTCAAGGTCCCGGATGTCGACGATCCAGACGTCGGCTGGAGAGTGGAATTTCGGCCGATGGAGATCCAGCCAACAGATTTTGCGAATTCTGCGTTTTTGGTCTTCCTGGCTCTGGTGCGGCAGACGATGGCGTGGCTGGAACCGAGGCTGCGCTTGTGGATGCCGATGGAGCTGGTGCGGGATAACATGGAGCGCGCTCAGGCGAGAGATACGGTGATTGAAGGCAACTTCTGGTTTCCGAGCAGCGCGTTAGCGAAAGAGGAATCGACCCTGTCCAATGGAACACTCGAACGCCATGCCAGCGCCGAGCCCGTGTTGATGGGTATTCGCGACATCGTGTGCGGAACGGAAGACAATAGCTGGCCAGGACTACTGCCTCTCGTGGAGCAGTATCTCGCTGAAACCCACGTTCGGAAAGCTTCTCAAGAGCTCAACCATTATCTCAGCGTCATTCGAAGACGTGCGGCAGGAGAGTCAAGGACACCAGCCCGTTGGATGCGAGATGTTGTTCGTGGCCACAAATTCCATCGGCAAGACTCTGTTGTCACACCTAACATCAGCTACGATCTCTTACGATAAAATTGCTGATATCTCCTCATGAATCGCAGAGTGCCCCTTCGCCCTGTCTACAACCGGAGTCATGCTTGGCCTAGATCGGCTACAAAGAGTCAAATCTGTCGAATTTATACATCAGGATTGGAATCTGGCTTCGAGTATCTCTAATAAGATGAAACTGTGGTTCTAGATCTCAATATTACTTCCGACTTGCACAAAATTTAGAGATAGAACAGCTTACTTTGATAACGATACGACACAAAGCATTTGCTCGGGCTTTGTAGATGTGTTTGTAGAATGCTAATGACTGTAGATATCTAGGCGCTGAAGAGTCAAACTCTCTTCACTAATACAGGATGTGTAATATATGCTAGTTTGCTGTTTACTGATTGATAGTAGTACTTCCGCAGCAAAACGATGAATCTTCCGGATTGCAGAGAATTGGTTTGTTGGCAGATACTTCTGGGCCCTTAGTCTCTTTCCCGTTGGCTGTTCGATCGATATTTTTCCATAACACTAATATCGTGGCATTCGTAATTGCTCTATCTTCATACAGAATGTTCCGTCTAATTTCAACACTCGTAACACTCTAACACCCACGAACGCAGAAGTTTGTCCCATACTCACTTACCAACACCCGAATGAGTGATTCATATTTTCTCCATTCCTTCAATATCTGCCTGATTTACTTGTTCTTCAAATTTCAAAAACATTGAAAGCAGCCATCCGACCTGACAGTTCACTCTCAGTTCATCCGCGAGTGACGATATGGATCCAGATGCACATCGAAAGTACGAAAAACATTACGCTTCAGAAGAGGATTCCGCGCTTCCATTAGCAGACCGAGATAACCCATACATTGGGATATCGCCCTTTGGTATCCGCTGGAAGGACGGCTTACAGGAAATCGATGCGTAAGTACACTTTACCTGCAAGTAACCGGTGTCTCTAAGGCCTTTATCACAGTGCCTGCTTCACCTTGCTTTCTTCGTTCTTTCACCAGGTTCTAACATATCCTATAGCTACTTCAACGATAAATCACAGCAAAAATCGGTCGATTCTGATCGAGCTACTGATACAGACCAAACGACTGTCAGAACCGAAGATCACCTTGCGCTGCCGCCTCCTTCATCTCCACCGACGATCGACAAAACTACTACCCGCAAGCTCTCTCTTCAAGAAGTGGCTCAAGAATCATCAGCGGCGAAGCTGTGCTTATGTAATGTCGACATGACTTTTCCACCTGTGGAACACAGTGACTATGTGTCACCACAGAGTCCTCCATGTCCTACCAAAGCAGCCTCAGAGCTTCCAGACACCATTCGAACACTTAAGCGGAAGTCCGAAGCAGTGGAGGAACTCCAAGAAAGCCCAGAGTCAGTAAGTGCCAGAGTACATGGAAATATCATGACGCCATCCTCTAGGACCTCACCAAAAGAGCGTTCTATAGGATATGAAGGTGATACAGAAGACCGGAAGAAGAAGCAGTGTAAGCATTCAGAGACTGCTCCTTCTGCGTCTTCGGATTCACTTGAATTTGCACCTGGCTTCATGAGGACGGCAATCAACACGTTTACTCCAATAAACGCGATTCATGCAGCTAGCCAGCCTCCACAAGGCTTGGACATTGCTACCGCTACCCAAGAAGCCGATTTAGAGAATCCGGCACCGAAACAGCAGTCTAAGAAGAGCGCGAAGCAAGCAAAGCCGACACCCTCCCAACCCGCACCCACAGGCGCACCCACCCATGCCGCACCCACCGCACCCGCCAAGCCCGCACCCTCAGCGCCTGCGCTTCTCCCCAAGCCCCCTCCGGCAGCTCCCCCCGCCGCCGCGGCGGGCGCGCCCGCGGGCCCCAAGAAGCGCCGCCGCGTCGAGGTGCGGGCGCTGACGGCGGCCGAGACGGCGGCGGCGCTGCGCGTGCGCCCCGCCGACCTCGAGGCCATGAAGCGGCCGGACGTCGAGACGCTGGCGCGCCAGCTCGGCGTGTACTGGCCCGGCGCCACGAAGGCGGGCCAGATCGACCGCATCGTGCAGTGGCAGGTGAGTTGTGCGGCGGGCGCGGCCGCAGGCGAGGCTGCGGAGTGGATGGCTGACTGACGGGCTGTAGGGCGGGGTGTGGAGGGTGGTGGGTGGCGCGTTTGATGAGGTTGTTGTGCGGAGCATGGGCAATGCCGAGAGGATGGCGTATTTGAGTGGGTTGGAGGAGGTGAGAAGTCCGAAGTCTACGCTGCTCAGGGAGAAGTTCAAGGATATTAGTATTTCTGATGATGTGGCCGAGGCAAAGGAGATAGAGGCTACCGTTTCAATGGAAGAGCAGCGTCCGAATATAGCGGTATCCAAGATGGAGGACATAGATATGGAGGATGCTCTTTGAGGGTGTTGAAAGATGTGAAGACCTCACAGTCATCACCTTATTCCTCCGTAGGAGGCAGTTAGAGCTTACTAGGTCTGAGCGGTATAGACCTACAGTACTCAGAATACGATATCGGAGTTAGAGTGCATTGTCCAATTCATGCATATTGAGAAAGCCTTTGGAACTAACATTTGAAAGCCTTTGATACCCGAAATTGTGCTGAGCTAGATGCTATCCGTAGTGACATGACACAACCCTTAAGCCATTCTCCATTATAACCCATAAGAATAAGGAAACTTTTGACGGCCGTAAAGGTTGACACCCGACCATGAAAACCGTCTGAGCGACCTACCAACCGGATGACTCCCAGTTGCCGGTGGGCTCGACGGCCTTCGGTTCAAATGAAGACTTTTCCCAGCTATTCTCACCCGCATCAGCAGTTGAAAAGCTGTCGCTAATATCAAAGCTGGATTCGCCTTTTGAATCGTCCTTGGGCTTGGAGCATCTGGTAATGGTATGTCCATCTGTATCAAGCTTAGTTCGAGCACTTTTAGTACAACGGAAAGAAACGTACATTCTCCACAGTTACGGCATTGAACCTTGGACCAATCTTTAGGCTCTGGACAATCTCTGGTGAAGTGGCCCGTCTTCTCACAGTTGCGGCAGGTGAAGTTTGCCGGATTCTTAGGCTCCTCACACTCTCTCGCAGTGTGACCCTCCTTGCCACAGTTACGACAAGTAATGACTCGAGGCTTGTCGCAATCCGCAGCCTTGTGACCTTCTTCACCACAATTATGGCATGCCATAGATTTATGTTCGCTGTTTGGACAGTCACGGCTGTAGTGACCCATTTCACCGCAACATCGACACTCGACACCTTCGGCAGAGCGTGGCTCAGGACAATCGGCTGCTTTGTGTCCGGGTTGCTTGCAGTTGCGGCACAGGTTATGATTAACACGCTCTTCAGTACAGTCTCGAGCTCGGTGACCGGTTCCATTGCAATTGAAGCAGGTAATGGTGACTCGACCGGCGGGTTCGGTAGCTTCTGCCTTGCAATGCTTACGAATATGCCCCATCTCACCACAGTTGTCGCACTTAGGTACGAGACGATCCATGGGAAAGCCGCAGCTCTTCAACCGTTCGAGATTGTCCTCAGCTGACGACGGCCAGCCTTCAGCAAACTTCTTGCGAAGAGGGTTGGGGCTCAGCGAAAAGGTGAGCATATATTTGCGATCTATGGAGCCATCGAGACCGACAATGGTCAACGTTTCTGGGATCTCGCGTTCCTATAACCTGTCAACTTACGATTAGGTGATGGTGAGAACTTAGAATACCTTGGCAATGAGGTAAAAGTTTCGCTTGTCGTCTCGTAGGCCTTTCTCGATGTCCACTAAATCAATGCCATGACGATGGCCAGCTTCTTCGTTAGGCTTATCCTCACCCATATCATCTTGGCTAATGTTCTCCGTAATATCGAGTATGGCTTTGGCGTAGGCGAGGAGTGCATTTCTGAACTCTGTGGTATCTTTCTCCTTGTCGGCATTTTGCAGTGCCACCCACGCTTCCGAAGCAGTACAGGCAGGTAGATCTTCCGGGAAGATATCGAGACGCTTAGATGAACAAGCGATAGCTTTGTGACCTACTCATATATCTGATTAGCGAAATCTAGTTACCTGGAACTCGAAAGTAGGCATACCTTGTTGGCCACAAATGCGACACGGCAGCCCGTCTGGGCATTCCGCAGCCAGATGACCTTCTTTGCCACAGACGCGACACTCCCTTGTGAAAGGTCGAGCTACCTTCGGGTTGGGGCAGTCAGCTTTATTGTGACCAGTTTCACCGCAGTTGTAGCATTCGCCTGTCTTCTTCTTTGGTTCCGGACAGTTACGACTAAAGTGGCCTTCTTCACCGCAGCTATAAAATATGTTTAGTCTAATGATTTGCAAGTCGTAGATTTGCGAGCAGAAATACTTTCGACAGCGGTTCGCATCATCACTCTTCTCTCCGAAACCGTCGCCAACGGGCTTCCCGAATCCTTCGTCATCCGCACCGAAATTTGCTTCGGTCTTCCACTCATTGTTATCGCCAAAGTCTGGGACAAAACCGCCACTGGATGGTTCTTGATCCATTGTGAATAACCAGTGAACTGATTTGGGTACGTCGATAGCGCCGTGCAGTTCTCGTTCGTAGGAGGTGGAGATGAAACAGAGAGCTGGCGAGCAAATGTAGACTATTGAATGGAATTGGAGATTCACTGAGATGAGGGAAGATAAGAAGAAAGCCTCGAATTTTGGAGGTTGAAATTCAAGTTCGTAGTCGGAGATGGTGAGTTGAAGGTGTCCGATTTAAGAAGGAAATAGCCGACTTCAGTTGCTTTAGGCACAAACGTACGTCAACTCTTCGTCTCCTACTGGTCTCAAGTGACGTATATTTGAACCCGATGGCATTCGGGAAGTTGGAAATCGATGAAGTATTTTCACTGAATAGATTCTTTTGGCTACTTTGCACCCATAGCCTTAATCGCGATTACGGCTGTAAGTAAGCTTCGATGCTCCTACGTTGATTCGAGCGTCACTGGCGACACGCAGCTACCGTTACATCAATATTTGAATTCCACCGAGGTGATTCACTCTCTTCAGGTATGTACAACAGCACAAGGCATTCATACCTGTTCACAGGGTTAGCTCGTATGAGCATTGCTCCGCAGAACACGTACTATGAGTGGCGGCATAAGGTCTGAAAAGACGCAAAGAAATCCTATCAATCATGACCCTTCGTACCTAAGCATATCACGAATGGGAACTCCATCGAACCTCCACTTTCCACTGGCTTGTCTACTCTGAAAGCTTCTTCTACACGGACATTTACGAAACTGGCGCCAACCATCAGCTTTTCCATCTCTTGTCTAGCGATCCCGTGTCTTTCCACTCCCTCCATCTTAGACTGCTCATGAAACTTCTTGGCTTCTGGACCAAAGTTTTCAAAGTCAGTCAAGGCTACTTGACCCCCAGGCTTCAGACAACCATACATTGTCTTCAACACCTGCTCTAGCGAAGGAATATGATGAAGAACGAGATGAGAAATGATCAAATCGAATTGTTTAGGGCTTTCTCCGACCACGGCGGGATTCTGGATCAGTGGTTCGTCGGGGTGTTCAAGTAGAACTTGAACGGGCATGATATTTGATATGCCCGGGTTCACGGCGAGTTTTGCCTTGAGCGCCTCGATCATACCCGTAGACGTATCCACGGCAGTCAAAGAATGAACGTAAGGCGCTACCAGCAAACTCAGAAGGCCCGTACCACACCCAATCTCAAGCACGTCTAAGGCTTTTCCGTCACTCTGTAACCTCGGAACGTACTCCAGTAAGGCTCCAAAGGCTTTTCTGCTATTGGCCACGGTAAATGGCTTCGAATCCCAGGTGGCGGCCTCCCTGTCGAAACGTTCATTGGCCATGTTGAAGAGAGAGGATTGTCGATGGTTGCTTGATATGGTTGGGCTTGCGGTAAACACATTGGATGCGTGGGGTTGGAAGTTGGCATTCCTGGTGCTATGCGGTCATTGATCGCCAGGCACAGCCAGTCGGACGCGTAAATTCCGCCTGAAGCAGGCCAAGGTTTGTATGCACGCGTGGCAAGAGGGTGCTATGTTTGGGAACAAGCGTCACTGGACAGGAAACATTTGGACGTTGGCCTCAGGGAAATGCAGCATTTCTAAATCATCGAGGACGGATCTTGTACATGGCGATGGCAGTAAGCTCGGGCCAGAGTGTAGAATGTTAATTTTGATGATGAGAAGAAATAATTTCGTTCAAAACATAGGACTCGGCCTAAGCTAGCCGCAAGTTTGAAACAGCTCCCGACCTGGATGGCGGAGGAATCAGGAATGAGAACGCAAGGGAAAAGGCGGGCTGCAGGGAGCAGTTCTCGAAACGCGATGGAAGAAGTCAGCAGTTCTTCTCGGAGCGCAGTACAGCCTCACGCGAGCAAATCATGCGATGCAAGCCGCCATGCATGTTTTTGTAATTAGTGAATTCATACGACCAGCGTTGCGCAGCCCAGCGACTTTGACTTGGGAAATGCTGCGCAGATGAAAGTGGCTGAGCGTCGTTGGTGGCGCGATGTTTTGTTGGTAGAGTATGTACTGAGCCTCCATTGATGCTTTTCTGTCGCTGCTCCGCTGACCACTCTGGTTAATCTGATCCCCCAGCTGAAGTGGCATCGTACCATTCTACCGCTGAAAAGTCTCGTAGACCTCTTCCTCTTGATCGCCTTATATTTCTGCAATCGCTTTATCACAAAGCAGTATTCCACTCACCTCAGTCGCTGCCTCCTTTCGCCCTTCACCCGCGCGCATCTGAAACGGTTTCGAAAGGATTAAGGATCGCGCTCATACGACCTCTCAAGCATTCCACTCCCACTCGCTGCTGGCCGACAGGCCACCTCTTCGCTGATTCACTGAAGGTCTACCACCCTCAAAATGGCCTATGATCGCCTTGGTATGTAGCATCTGGCCTTTATCTTTTTCCAACACTCCGATCACAAGGTTTGGCGACCCAAGAGTTACAACCTTGGTCGGCTATTCCTTACATCCCTGCTTTCTTGAGGCTACCAAGCCCCCCCGAAAAACGTCACTGAACTTGTGTGCTCTCCATTTTCTACTTTCACAAGCCGCAGCTACAGTCGCACAGCCGTACTGACTTCACTGCTCAGGATCCTCTCACTCTGGCGCCCCAGGCGACACAGACGACTACTTCTCCCCGGGACCATACCAACAAAGAATGGACTCTCCTCGAAGAAATGGGCGCACGCCGCCTCCATCTATTCCTCTCGATGACCGCCCATACCTCCCTCAGTCGTCTCACTTAGAGATTCCAATGGGTCCTGGTCCGGGTTCGTCCAGCGACCGGCTGCAGGGCCAACCCTCCTACTCCGTTGAGAATATTCCTTCGAGCTATGGACATAACGAAGCGTACGAACAGCAATATCCTGTTCAGCCAGGGGATTACTCGGTTAATCCTCAAGAGCATCATGACGCGTACTACAATCAGCCCTACCAACCTTCGCCGCATGGTGATGGACAGTACTGGCAAGATGACCCTGATAGCCAGCCCATGCTCCAGCATGACAACACCTACGGTCCAGATCCATCCAACGTGGATTCATCGGTGCAGGGCTATGAACATTACCAGGATGCTCCTCAACCTTCTCCAAGCCCACAACCAGCACCCATCAGGAGATGGAAGACCGTCAAGGAAGTCCAACTCTTTAACGGCAATCTTGTGCTGGATTGTCCTGTACCCCCAAGACTGTTGAACCAGGTTCCGCACGCACAGCCTCCCGAGCGCGATGAATTCACTCACATGCGTTATTCTGCCGCTACTTGCGATCCTTCTGACTTCTTTGCGGAGCGCTTCACGCTGCGACAGAGACTGTTCGCCAAGCCGAGACACACGGAGCTCTTCATAGTCGTCACAATGTATAACGAAGAAGACGAACTGTTTGCGAGGACAATGATGGGTGTTATCAAGAATATCGAATATATGAACTCGAGGACAAACAGCAAGACATGGGGTAAAGAGGCATGGAAGAAGATTGTTGTGTGCGTCGTCAGCGACGGTCGCGCAAAGATCCATCCTCGAACAAGAGCTGTTCTTGCTGCAATGGGTATTTATCAAGAAGGCATTGCGAAGCAACAAGTCAACCGCAAGGATGTCACGGCCCACATCTACGAATATACTACCCAGATGAATCTTGAAATAAAGAAAGGCGTAGTTCAGGTTAAGCGTGGCAACACTCCCGTGCAAATGCTGTTCTGCTTGAAAGAGAAGAATCAGAAGAAGATCAACTCTCACAGGTGGTTTTTCCAGGCCTTTGGTGCCGTTTTGGAACCTAACGTCTGTGTTCTCATCGATGCGGGAACGAAACCGGGACGTGACTCCATCTACAAGCTGTGGAAAGCTTTCGACGTGGAACCGATGTGCGCTGGCGCATGCGGTGAAATCAAAGCAATGCTGGAACATGGCAAGAAGCTTCTCAATCCACTCATCGCCGCCCAGAACTTCGAGTACAAGATGAGCAATATTCTTGACAAGCCGTTGGAATCTGCCTTTGGTTTTATCTCCGTGTTGCCAGGTGCCTTCTCGGCCTACAGATACATTGCGCTGCAAAACGACAAAACTGGTAACGGACCTCTAGAGCGTTACTTCGCTGGCGAGAAGATGCACGGTGCGAACGCAGGTATCTTCACGGCCAACATGTACCTTGCAGAAGATCGTATTCTCTGCTTCGAGCTCGTTTCCAAGCGAAACTGCTCCTGGATCCTGCAATACGTCAAAGGTTCCACCGGTGAGACCGACGTTCCAGAACAAATGGCCGACTTCATCCTTCAGCGACGACGTTGGTTGAACGGCTCATTCTTCGCCGCTGTCTATGCGCTAACGCACTTCTACCAAATCTTCCGCAGCAACCACAACTTCCTCCGGAAAATCATGTTCCACTTCGAATTTTTGTATCAGGGTGTCAGCATGATTTTCACTTGGTTCAATCTTGGCAACTTCTTCCTTGTCTTCGAGATTCTCACGTCGTCTCTCAAAGCATCGAATCTTCTCGGCACGGCAGGCGAGGTACTCTTTGTCGTTTTCGAATGGGGATACCTCGCAACTCTAATCACTTGCTTCGTTCTGGCTCTCGGCAACAGACCTCAAGGCTCTAACAAACTATACCTGACCATGGTCTACTTCTGGGCTACCATTATGGCCTACTTGATGTTTGCATCCGTGTTCATCACTGTACGCTCGGTGCAGGAGGAAATCGAGGATGGCTTCAAGATCACGGATCTTTTCTCGAAGACCATCTTCAGAACTCTCATCGTCTCCATGGCCAGCACATATTTGTTGTGGTTTGTGGCGAGCTTCTTGTTCTTCGATCCTTGGCACATGTTCACGTCTTTCATCCAATATCTGCTCATGACCCCGACCTACATTAACATCCTGAACGTGTACGCCTTTTGCAACACACACGACATCACATGGGGCACCAAGGGCGATACCAAGCCAGAGAAGCTCGGTTCAGTCAATCTCACTGCTGGTGGTAAAGCGAAGATCGACCTCCCGTCAGAAGATGCGGATTTGAACTCGCAGTACGAGAAGGAGCTGCGAGCATTCTCAACCAGATACGAGGTTCCAAAGAAGATCCCCAGCGCTGAAGACAAGCAAGAAGATTATTATAAGGGCTTCCGATCCGTGGTCGTACTGTTATGGATGTTCTCGAACCTTGCGCTCGCCGCCGTCGTGCTTGAGACCGGTGGCCTGCAGGTCGTTATCAATCCGAGCCAGGAGCAACAGAGCAAGGATAGCCGCGCCAGGATTTATCTGTCCGTAGTTTTATGGGCCGTGGCAGGTCTATCGTTGTTCAGGTTCATTGGTGCCGTGTGGTTCTTGATTGTCAGACTGGTACGTGGTATTTAAGCAAGCAGAATTTGAAGCGATGCTAACGAGTGAACAGTTCCGCGGCATCTAATGAACAGCATCGAAGCCTTCATTGTGGGTTAAGGCGTTTTCGCTGGAGTTATGGTCTACGACTTCTACTTGCCTAGTTGCACTCTGGCTGGCGTAGTGAGGTATTTGAAACGGTCTCTGATATGTAGTCTCTAATACGGCTGGATCGTTGCATACCTTTGAAGTTGGATTTCGAACAGTTGTATACCTAGTATCGTGCTAAGGGCGCCGGCTGCTACCGAAATGAATGAAGTTCAGCTTAAACACTATTTTCTACGATCAAACTGTTCAATAACGCCCAAATACCACACGCTGTCTTTCTAAACGGAGGATCTAAAGGTAATATGATCCACATGCAGTATTTGTCACGTGATGTACCTTTCGGGAAGAGCCGCTTGCCAAGCTTCCGCCAAAAACACCAAAGATTGCAAGACGAAGCTCCAAAGCTCAACTCTCCACAGCAATTGTGCCTTTTCTCACATCACCTCCCATCATCATGAGCGCTTTGCGGCTCGCCGCCAGGAGTGCGCTCCGCTCCCGACCCTCTACCTTCCGCGCGGCACCGCTGCTGCGGAGAGGATACGCAGACGTTGCTCCAGACAAGATTCAGTTGTCATTGGCTCTGCCTCATCAGGTTCGTATCTATCTCAATTGGCGTTCCAACAAGCTTAAATACATCGAGTCGCATGAGATTGCTGACAATTGAATAACATAGTCCATCTACAAGAGCACCGATGTGTACGTAACACGCTCTCGCCCGAATCCGTCCGCATTCCCTAACCAGTCCTTCCAATATTAACAACATCCATAGCATTCAAGTTAACCTGCCTGCCGAAACTGGTGAAATGGGTGTTCTCGCCAACCACGTTCCATCCATCGAACAGCTCAAGCCCGGTCTCGTCGAAGTCATTGAAGAGTCGGGCGGCACCAAGCAATTCTTTCTGTCTGGTGGCTTTGCCGTTGTTCAGCCCGGCAGCCTGTTGAGCATCAATGCAGTGGAGGGATTTCCACTAGAAGATTTCTCGGCGGAGGCTGTCAGGAATCAGATTGCTGAGGCACAGAAGGTTGCGAGCGGTGGAGGCAGCGAACAGGACATTGCCGAGGCGAAGATTGAGCTAGAGGTGAGTACTTTGCCACATCCTAACGTCTGAAGTTCTGAATTGATGTTAATTCGTACCTCTAGGTCCTGGAAAGCCTACAGGCTGCTCTAAAGTGATCCATTGTACATATACCTACCAGGTCCTCTTTGTATCGTTAGCCACTTTTAGAGCCAAAAAGATCTGTTTTGCTGGATGTCCTCTGAATCTCGATATGGGCTGTTTGCTCCACCGTCTGACACCATAGTTGCTTACCGCTTTGAGTCCCAGATGTGGTTATTGCCTTATACTGCTTAAGACTTCTTTCACGCTCACTTGGTCAGTGGGCCGAACAGCGACGCCCTTCGCCTTCTGGATACAGGTACCTCTGCAACATTGTGAAACGTCATGATGATTAGCATACTCCACCTTGATCGCATCGTCTCGGGTCCCTGCCAAGCCATATTAATTCCAATTATAACGAAGATCGCTGCAAGAATTGAGATTCGCTTGCGTCATCCTACCCATAAGCTTAAAAAGGGGGTAGGTCTTCGACATATCAAGTAGGAACGACTCCAAAAAGGTTGCTGTACGGTCTTTCCACGTATGGTGAGCTTGAACCCTTCGGCGTCAGTGTTTACTCTGACCAATCTCGCGATGTTTTTCGCCTCCGAAGTCGCAAAACGACGCTATCTTTCGTTAATCATTCGTCATTCATTCGTCTGGCACTGGAGGCCGTGCGATGAAATCGTTCTTAGCACTGGACACTGGTGTCACGATCTAGTCAGTACTACTCTGAAATGCTGGAATCTCAGCTAAATTGTTCTAGAATCTTGTGTCTCTCTCTCTCCTCCACTTCTTCCGCTCCCTTTCAATTCTTCGAGATTCTCACAGCATTGGAATGCCCGTTGGCCAAATCGGACAAGTCGTTGTCAACTGGGAGCCAAAACGCAATTCAAGCATGATTAAGCGCGGCAATGTCGCTTCATTAGTCAAATCGTTCCAATCTCTCAACAGTGAAGTGTTGGAAGAAAGGATTGCCGAGCTCTCGCCAACTTCGACTGGAGCAGGGCGAGGATCCAACCTTCGTTCCCAGCAATGCCAAACTTCGTCGGCATCCCCGATAAGTCGTTCATCCCGTAGCAATCCTTTCACTCGTCGCGATTCTACTGGCTCTCCTATTACTTCCTCTCCCGTTCTCCCTCTACGTGCACCTTTGCCAGATCTAGCCATTCAGGCCCCATCACCGCAGCGATACGTTGATGCAACAAAGTACGAGAGCCAAGCACGTATCGATGAAATGGCTCCAGACAGCCGTGCCGGCTTCGGTAGACGTCAAACTACGGCTTTCGCTAATCCGGCCGGTAGGCGTACAAGCAGGCCATGGGCGTTGCATTCCCCGGAGATTGAAGATCGCCGCAATAGCAGACCTCTTGTGCGACTAGCCTGTGGTCATCTCGAGCACACTGCGAGTGTTCCTGTTCCAGGGGGTAATGATGCTCCAGGTTTAATCGACCAACTCGATGACGGAACCTACATTCTGGTTGGGCCAAAGGTGCAGAGCAAGGACAGAAATGGAAATACGTTGACGCCAGGATCGGACGAGGTCGTACCAATAGTCTGTGTGGATTGCTTAAGCCAAATACAAAGTCCCGTCAAGTCGCCAAGGCATCGGAACACATCAGCGCAAATACGTCCGCATTCGAGCCAGGGTGATCAAGAATACTGGCCAGATCAGCACTCGCATCCCAGAAAGCCACGACGCAGGGTATCAATGGGTCGCTCTGTGATTGAATCTGAAGCTAAACAGGATGCAAATTCTGATCATTTAGCAGCCTGGTCACCTCCCCGAGAAGCGACGCCATACTCATCCGGCCGACTCCCTCTTACTCCTCCGAACTCCAATATCATCGACGTCAAGGACTCCAATAGACCGCTTCAATCAGTACCTAAATTTGAAGTCCTCAGTCACAGCTTCGCTGCCTACATTCTGCGAGACATTGACAAGATTTTGGATGAGCACATGATGAGACTTACTACAGTCATTACCAATCTGCGGGATGAGATACCAAAGGTTGGTAAGATCAAGGACCTATCCCGGCAGCTCTTAGGGACATCTTTTCAACTTCGAGAAACATCCCAGGATGAGCAAAAAGTGTTGCCATCAACACCGGTACCGCAATTGCAGCATTCTAAAGTCGTCATGGAGGCTCAAAAGTCTAACGGCGATCAAGAGAGACCACCATCAACACCAGCTATGCGGACTCGAATCACCGTCAAAGCTCTGCCTTCAAGTGGCAATGAAGAGAGATCCACTTCTACGACCGCGTCACAGATTCAGATCACGATCGATTCCCAACCTTCGAATGAGCGAGATCATGCTGGAATGGCATCTTCAGCACCCAATTCCCCACTGAACATAGACCTTGCAGGTCAGCCTTTGAGAGAAAGTCTTAACGATGTCCCAAGGCTTATGAGACGCCGCACACAATCCGTTCCAGAGCTACTTAAACTCATCGATAACACTGCAGCTGACCTCGGTATCGACTTAGCGAAGCAATCTTCGACACAAGATGAAGACCTACAACTGCCACTCCAAGCAATCCCTATAGATACTACTGGTGATATAGAGACTGCTAAACACCGTATTATTCACGAACCTTCCACACCTTTAATGAGCCATGCATTTGAGTACGGAACCCCTCAGTCTAGTTTTGATGTTCCACGGACAGCATCACCGTCAGCGCTTTCTACAACCTCCTCAACCTCGCGATATTCACAACCTTCAGTCAATATGCCACGCTCAGCTCCGGAGACGCCAGCAGAACCATCAAGCGAGGCCAATCTTCCGATGAACCACATGGACAACGACATAGCCGACTACTCATCATACACTTTGCAGGACGCAGTCGAGTCGGAAACCGGAACCCATGTGCCGCGTGTAGAGAGCTCTCATGGCACGTCGTATCTGCCAAAGAATAGGCAAAATATCATCGACGATGCATATCGGACACTTGCTTCTTCCTACCCTGTGTCTGCAGCTACAAGACCAGTTCCCGAGTTCAAAGTACAAATTCGTGAGCCAACTCTTCCTGTCTCAACAATTACCGAGCTTCCGTCCCATCCTACTAGTCCTCCAAGTCCTCAACATGCTACCTCAGTACCTATCGAATTCGACAGCGTGAATTTTGATATTCACGGATCGGATTGTCCCCATGTACCCCATCTACATGTTCCCGGAGACTGGGAGTTCCCTCTTCAACTTTATGATACGCCAGCACCACCACCACCCACTCCTGACGAAAGAACCCTCAGTCACGTGGGACAGATGTGGTCTTCCGGACTCCGCACCGCAAATCATCACCTACAAGAATTAACTCGACGCATCTCCCCAGAGTTGGGAGCCTCAAATAAAGAAACCCGGCCTCCAAGCCCCTTATCACCCCAGTTCTGGTCATCAGGTGCCCGAAATGCAAGCCAATACCTCTACAGGCTAAGTCATCATCACTCTGACTCTTCAAAAGATGTTGGCGCCAGAGGTACAAGTCACGAGGCGCCGAGTTACCTGCAGCACGATCCGGCTCGTCGCACAACCCCATCGCCGATGGAGTTTCGTCATTTCCAAGCGCAGAACTCTGAGATTGAATCTCTACCAGAACCTATACCACCGCTCACCCTCAACGAAGCGCAAAAGGGTAGAGAGTCGCGCCTAGCTATCTCCACTCAACGTAGTCCATCGCCATATCCAGCTAAGGAAGGGCACATTCGACCGCAATCGGCTCTCAAGCGTCTCGTACCACCGCATGAAGTTCAAGTCGATCCCAAACTCCTTCGGCGAGAATCAGCGCCGGCATCATCATCATTGGGCCTACCACCTTTCCTTCGAAACACTCCATACTCCCACTACATTGCTCAAGTCTCTCCTTCAGCCTCATCTGCCGGCCAAAGCAGTTTCGCGACCTCTCAAGCTAATGAGCTGACTGGGGCGGTAGAGAAACCTTGGCCTGCCGGAGAGAGGATTGTAACGCAAGACTGGACTGAGAAAAAGCCAAGCAGCCTGAGAAGCAAGCGGTCTGGTGATTCGGAGCACTGGGCGAGGGTAGAAGAGCAGGTTAGGAACAGATGGAGAGGTGCGGGCCAGCGGTGTGCGGAGACGTCACCTGGAGAACAGAAGGTTGAGAGGAAATCGCTTTGAGAAGGTAACAGAGCAGATTGGAATAGATTTTGGTTGGGGCGACGATGAAGTAGCATGGCATTGAATTACATACACCCTCTGCATACCTATATCTTCAGATTAGTTTCCTATACCGACGCAAGCAGCTATAGTAAGCACACAATCCTCTCATATCGAGTGTTCGGTGATGACAAAGCTGTACGACGGATTCAAGTCATATTGCACGGGATACAAATCGCCGTTCTCGAACTGCATATCACGGGCGTAGTATTCCACTTGAATCAACTGCTTACTTATATCCAACGTCACAAAGCCGTTCGCCGCTAATACTCGTTAGTTTCATTGGAAGCGTCCAAATCTCAAACTTTGAATCGATTTCATTCACCTTGGGCGGAATTGGCCGCGAGATACTTGGCGAATGGGCCTGGTTTTGTGCCATTGTTGCAATCACCCGCTTGCGGAAATCCCGCCGCGCCGCTGGTGATATAGTTCGTATTGTTGTTATAAAAGTGCGCCAGACAATGGTCATGGCCGTTAAGGACGATACCCTTGTGCGCCACTACGATTTCGATGAGCGGCTCCAGATCAGTTTGATTCGTCGCTACGCTCATATACGGATGGTGAAGTTGAAGAAATTTCCATGTCGCGTTGCTGTTCTGGAAAGTGGTGTTAAGGAAGTCGACCTGAACTTGCTTATTCGCGTTGCAGGTCGTCGTATAGTTGTTCTTATACACCGACGTATTCTTCTGGTACGAGCTCAAGAAGCAGTCGCTGTCCACCACGACGAAGGTAGCAGTCCAGTCCGCCCCCTCGAGATCGTAGGTATAATATTGGTCTCCGTTCGCGCTGCCGAAGTACCAACGCTTGTCGTACACAGGGGCAATAGTCGTCTCAAACTCAACACCACTTGCGCCGCGAACAACATCATGGTTTCCGATGCACTGGTACCTTGAGCAGAGTTAGACTCTCTTCGCTTTGCCGCGAACGTAATCTCTGCCTACCAAGGAGCATATTCGAAGACGCCTTGACTGTACATCTGCACCCACGCCTCCTCAAAACGAATAATGCCTCCAGTCGTAAAATCAACCCCTGAATCGTAGAAATTGTCCCCTACCTAAGTAAGAGGTACACCCGTTAGCCTAGATTTAGAGAAAGGAATTAAGTGCGGGAAATGAAAACAGAGGTACAGTTTGTCAACATGGGCCACTCATGTCTTCATCGCCTTAGAGATTCTAATTGGACCGCCATAAAGGTACTTCATTAGAATCTACGCAAGCGATTCAAAATAAGAGCCGTTGTGCACTCAGGATTTGTACCTCCACCTTACACACCGAAATAAAGGCGCTGCAATTCTTCATGGTGCAGATCTGGCCGATATACTGTGCTGTGTCCTGTTGCAAGGCCGTGGCATTGACAATGTACATTTTGTCACCGGGATCACAATCGTTGACGAGCTCATTCGGAATGGTTATGTTGGCAGCTTGGAGTTTGGCCATCACCTCTCCACAGAAGTGATCGGGCGCTGGTACCCAACCAGTCCAGCCATAGTCTGAATACTGTCGTTAGATCACCTGCCAAATGTATCAAGGTCGAGTCGTACCGCCAAGAACTCCAACCGTAAGGATCCCAAGCCCTTTGGGCGCGACGAGAGAGTAACCTGAAGTACCAACATCAGCGACGCTACCTTCACTTGAACCTGTAAGGTTTTGAGCGTAACCAAAGCCAAAAAAAAGCAGAGACAGGAGAGCAGCGAGAGCCATTATAATCAAGATTTGGGATGTGCTACAGGGCTGGGCTTTCAGTTCCTTGTAGAACTACCCAGGAGCTGCGAGTGAGCGGCCTTATAATGTGGGTAGTGGTGCCGTGATTATTGGGAAGGTCGCCAAGGCAAGGCTACGGGTCCAAGCAGTGAAATGCAATGACCATCTTGAATTGAGATTCGGAATACATCCCGAACTACAGGCGTGCATTACGTCGAGCTCCCATGCTGAAGCTTCATCCAGAAGCATGGTAATTGGGTCAGGAAACGGTCATCCGTTATACAGCTACGCAGCTGATCAAGAATGGCATAGAATGGGAATGCATAGGAACCACAGTGACGAGGCCGTGCAGGGTGACGTACTCTTCAAGCCCTGTGGACGCTGGAATGGTTTCGATGCTCTTTAGAACGCTGTCTGACGGATGCACGGTGTTGAGATCGACGACTAGCGCAACAGTTCTTTACTGTTCGAGAGGTTAGTCGTTTTAAGCTGTGGAGGCACGCGGGAGTTCGGCAGCGGTATGGATTGGCCTTGAATCCAATGATTAGCGACGCGTGCGTCTTATACGCAAGTTAAGAGGTCCCAGTATAGGATATGAGCACGGTATTCCATGCAATCGTGTCGCCGGTACCACAACTCCACAATGCTTCGCAATGCTTGTTTTCGCTGCAAGTGCGAATCAGAGTCGAGGCTTACTAAAGTCATTCATGAAGTCATTGATTGGCCGGATCCTCATGCGCAACGATGCGGCTTTCCAATTCTTTTGGCCCTCCCCAGGAAACGGCGACAAACGGTGGAGTACAATTCATGGTGTGTTGGAGGTGTAGTTATATCTTTTTCTATTATTTGTTTCTCTCCTACTGCGCAGCCTTGCCGAGATATCGCATTTTTGCTTTGGGCTTCGCGATTCACAGTAGCTTCAGCCTTGGCGGTGGAGAATTTGCCTTCAAAGCTGGACTTCTGCTCGTGAAAAGTAAGAACACCTTTTTTCACTCGAATTTAAGATCTGGGCAATGAGATCTGTTCGAGTCTTGAATCAAACTTGCCTCACCGGCTTTGTTTCTTCGCATCTCTCAATCTGTGTAAGTCGTCATCGCAAAATTTGGAGGGACGCTAGTCTGGCTTAGGCAGGTAGTGCAGCGACCTCGACCTAGTCCAAAACCTACGATACAAAGAACATCAAATATCTCAGGCTTATAAGTTTTCAGTGTGCATACGAGCTGACCGATCAATCCCTATCAGGCAATGCTAAAAGTTTTCTCTTCTTCCCGGAAATTCGCCTCTGGGCTGCAACGCTAGCTTATCAGAGCGATATGCCAAAGTCAACTCGATCTGCACGCCTACGAAAACGTCTATGCATGGCGACTCCTTCGATTAGGAAAGTTGATCCCGGGGCTTAAGAGATGAGGCAAAATCTGGCCTTGCCCGCCTGGTATATTAATCACCCGTGAGCTTTCATTCATTCTACGACAGACTTGTCGTCCCTGTTGACCAATCTTTCACCATCATGGCCTCAAATGATCCTGGCTTTGCGGCGTTGAATGCGCCCGCTGAAGATCCTCTTCGTGGAGCCGTGGAGAAGTATGGAACTTACGAGGAAGAGCATCCTGTTGCGCCAGATCAGTTTGATGACAACTACATTACGACGAAGTGGGAACTGTACGCTTGGTACTGGTACGTAGGCTTTCTCGTTTTGCTGTGACGCTTAAAAGTACTCCTTAAGGCAGAGAATCTCTATTTACGTCTTCGCAGCTACTATATAGGCAACAATGGTCTGTCCTTGTTTAATTTCGCGCCCACGGCCTTCCAGAATCTCCTTTCGCAAGCAGGAGGCGACAGTGGGTACCTGTACTTTGCAGGACGCAACAGAACCGTCAATTCCATTGTCTTACTTTCGAACGGCATCTCATTTGCGCTTCAGTGTGTTCTGTTTCTTATCCTTGGATCTTACGCCGACTTTGGAACATGGCGTCCCTACATCCTGATCGTCCAGTCTCTCGTAGCATGGGGTATTGGATTCGGCTGGTTGGGAGTCCATACTCCTGATAAATGGAAAATCGGTTGCGGACTGTACATAGTCGGGCTGATCGCATACCAAACGACGCTCACATTTTGGACTGCTGCCTTCCCTGGACTTGCCCGGAACACGATGGAACTCCGCGAGAAGGCGCGCCAGTACGAAGCCGGTGAAATCACTCGAGATGAGTACGATCTTGCCGACTCGATGAAGCGCAATCAGCTCTCCAATTGGTCTTTTTACATCCAAAGCGTGGCCGAGATTTTCATCCTTGCGATTATCGTCGGCATAATGTTTGGAGTGAATGTCAACTCCAGCACCGCAAATAACAACTGGGGCTTGTCTGTTCTTATTGCCTTTGCAACTGGAGTGTGGATTCTCGTAGCAATGCCATGGTTTGTTCTCGAGAAAAGGCGACCTGGCCAGGACCCTGGCATGAACATTGTGCTCGCGGGCTTTTGGCAGCTCTGGCGCGCCGTCACACGTATCTGGGAGCTCAAGCAGAGTCTTTACTACCTGATCGGATACTTCTTGCTCGGCGATACTCTCAATACGACGGTTACGGTAATAGCGACGCTGCAGAACGAAATCGTAGCATATAACTCCCTGGAGTTAACGTACTTGCTCATTGCTGGAATTACCGCACAAGCCGTTGGAATATATGTGTTTTGGAAGATTCAGCGAATGTACAAGTTGAGCACGAAAACGATGTTTAACGTTGTGGCGTTCTGTATCGTACTCCTGGACGGATGGGGCATGATTGGAATTTGGACCAAGAACTTTGGTTTCCACCATGCGTGGGAGGTTTGGCTCTATCAGGTATTTTATGGTAAGCTTCAAGCCTTTTCCATTCTTGAAGTACGATAGAATCTTCGGTTGACAACGTAAAGGACTTCTTGTGTGTCCCTGGTACAGTTACTCACAAACGATGATCTCCGAGGTCACACCGCGTGGACATGAATTCTTATTCTTCAGCCTCTTCAGCATCATCGGGAAGACTAGTTCATTCATTGGTCCGTTCATCAGCAGTGCTATTATCGATGACAGCCCAAGCGGGAACAACAACTCGCCGTTTTACTTCCTCTTTTCTCTGAGCCTTGTCAGCTTCTTGCTTCTGCTATTGTTTGTGGACTTGAAGAAGAGCAGGATCGAACAAGCTGAGTTCTTGGAGAAGGAAGCGGCAGCGAAAAAGAAGATTGAAGTGTAGATTCTATTCTGAACGTTTGGTTGCTCTCGCAGTTGTGTCATTAGCTGTACATCTGCCGATAACGCTGCTACTGACCCGAGAACAGAGTTGATGAAAAGAATTCAGCTGGAGGCTTATTATCAATGCAAGGGAATACAGTCGCTACGACTTAACACAAGCTTAACAATGATCGTACAACGCAACTGATTGACTTTACCTCTATTCCATATGTTTGAAATTATCGATTCTCTACGATTTCCTTAGTCTCCTGTTATAGTCCTTGTTATACATGCCGTAGGTCACTTCTCCCTGCGCGCTTTGCAGCCCACCAACTCCACACTCTTCTGGACTCATCTCCCTTAGCCCGTGCAAGGGGTCCTTCAGCTTTGGGAACACTTTAAGCGCATTGTTTCTGCCCATATCTACAAAGTCTCGCCTATTCACCGTAGTGCTGACGTATTCATCCCACCAACAGGAACCATTCGGGATGCTTTCAAAAGGGTAATCAATGCTGAACATGATACTTCGAGCGCCTATCTCGGTCATTGCACATATCAATGCTGGAGTGCTAAAGTGTCCAGAGGTTGTGATGAAGACTTGAGAGCCAAAGTAATCGCGTACGAGTTTGTCTTTGCGCATTGGCATGTTCTTGAAACGAGCACGATCGAGCTTGTGGTCGATGCGGTACAAGTCGTATGGACTGCTCGGATGTTAGTTAATAGAGAATATCGCACATATCACGCACATGTGTTCTCCCATGTGTCCAATAACAAGAATCAGATCAGGAAACCTGTCCAAGACTCCTGCTGTCACAATTCCTAGCAAATGCATGTTGACTCTGTTTGCATATCCCAGAGCGGAGAAGTCCAGCCACGGCCTACCCTTCCACAGCATTTCATGAATGACCTTGTTCGATGGGCGCGGATGTATATAGACTGGGGCACGGAGGTCGTTTGCGGCTTTCCAAAACACATCATATCTTGGATCATCGTAATACAACATCCCCTGGCCATCCTCACCACACGACTGAAAGTCATTGAGCATAGCTCCGACGAAGCCCTTCTTCTCAATCATGCAACGCCTCAGCTCATCCGCTGCTTGAGCGGAATCGTGCATGCTAAGGGCAGCAACTGCAGCGAACCGTGTCGGATTTTTCAGTACGTCCTGCTCGAGTCTGTCGTTGGCAAGCCGCGCCATCTCTTCCGCGGCCTTCTGGTCGGCGATTCCTTGACATCCGGGAGCATTGAGTGACAGGACCATGAATTCAACGTCATTTTCATCCATCTGTTTCAACCGTCGATCGTGAATGTCAAGAAGATTGGCATTCAGGTCATCGCCAATAACGCCTTTCGAGGCGAAGCTCGCAGGGTTGAAGAACTGTAGTATCTCTGGAATGGCAAAGCATTCTTCGAGTGCTATTTTGCCTTTCATCTTTAGTACAATGAGGCACAAATGTTTTTCAACTTGAAAACGTAGCAAGGATAGAGAGCTCTAGAGCAACAGAACGGTTGGAAAACAATTGAGTGAGAATTCAACTGAAGACACAGTATCTCCATTTTATTTCCTGGCGAATGACCCTGGTCGGCAAGGCGCGCACGGTATTCCGGCAGTTAGGATGGGCACGCTCACAATGATGGATGAATGCTGCCGCGTGTTCTTAGGAAGTCGAGAAACACTGCTCCACCATTAAGCGTGTGGGGTGTAGGGGAAGGTAAAGTGGGGAGCTGCGGGGAACTTTTCGTAAACATTGGGTTCTCGTCGCTTGCACGCAGTACATGTACCTTTAACTGCTATCGAATTGGACATAAAACTTCCGGGCTGGAAATCGAAAGTCATTGCGCTCATGCCGGAGCAGAACAAGCTATAGAGGAAGAATACGTTTTAGGGAGACGCTTGCAAGACTGGCTTAAACTTCAACCTTTGTACGGTATTCCAAGGGAGAGTCCGAATGGCATGTCCCACTAAAACCGACGAAACAATAAGGAATACATGAGCCTTTATCAAAAAGTTCCTCTGCGACGTACACAGTGCGTTCGGGGTAGATTCTAGGCATGCCTCAGAGGTGGTCGAAATGCAAAGAAGTGACATGGTGGATAAAAGTTACGATGAATGCATTACAATCCTGCGCAATGTCTTCATAGATCGATGAATACGGTGTAGATCGACGATATCGACGATTCCTACGAGTGGACAAAAGAATCAACTTTAAAGCTGTAAACTAAAGCTAGACAGAATGGAGACATTAAGCTTGCTGTAACTCGGCCGCTGTATAGAAGGCGTATAAGTGTAGGTCTTTGAGCCTTACCCAAAGAATCTGCAAGTAACTTAACTACCTACCTTAGATACCTTACCTAAGGTACCTAGTATTGGACAAGTTCGGCAATTGGACTGATGTATTCTGGCAGCTACTCACGATTCACAAATACTTCTTACATTCCTTCTCACACCATTCCCATAGCCTCTTCGCTTCTCCAGTCCCACCGTCCTCTTTGCTCTTCATCGCAGCCAAAAGGTCCGGCTTGAGCACAGCCATCCTACCAAACGGCCAAACGTAGGCGCCATTCAAGCTCGCATTTATATCACTCGACCACCCAGCATACAGGATCGTGTAAGCTCCAAACTTGGGTTTGTACAGCAGCGGTAGGACTAGAGTATAAAATATAATGCTCATGTGGCGGCCTAGATCAGTTTTCAAGTTGCCCGGATTCCAGCCGATGCTGATTATTCCGTCCTTGCCGTAGTGGCGGGCAAACTCGCTGGCGAGCAAAGCGTTGGCGGCTTTGGTCTCTCCGTAGGTCATCTGCGGCTGACCATATATCTTTAGGCCACCAGTCTTCTCGTCGAACTCCACGCCCCCTTTTGGAGCGAAGTCGAGCAATGAGCCGGCCCAAGTGACCCGGACCGTGCCTGGTGGAGCCGTGGCGGCAGTCGATTTCAAAACTGGGAGCAGGTATTGAGTGAAGAGCCAGGGACCGATGATATTAGTACCAATCATCAAGTCGTGGCCTTGAGCATCTACTGATTTGGCCGGCGGTGACATGACTCCAGCGTTGTTGGTTAGCACATCGAGGCGGGATTCCTTCTTTAAGAATTCCTCCGCCGACGCTTTAATTGAGGACTGATCTGCGAGATCGAGTTTGAGGAATTCAATGCGGCCCTTTGACAAAGGAACATCTTTCTGTAGGCTCACGAGCGCCTTGTCGAATTTGTCCTTGCTGCGACCGGCGATGTAGACTGTAGCATTTTTCGCGAAGAGGAACTTAGCAGTTACTAGACCGATGCCACTGTAGCCACCCGTGACGATATGAACTTTGCCTAGAACATTATTAGCACGGCTTGTGAGAGGTGCTGGCGATAGGGCAAAGTATTACCGGTCTGATCAGGTAGGTCTTTATCTGTGAACTTCGGTGGATCCGGAACAAAAAACTGACTCCAAGTGTTTCCTCCCATCTTTAATCAAAACGTCGAGATCCAGAGTATTCCAATGGCGTCTGTCGCGAACTTGAAATTTAGTTGGAGAACATCAGATGAACCCCTTTTCGAAGCGGAGAAAGAGAAGAAACTTTACCATCATCAACAATGTTTTACCCATTTAAAGAATCAACAAGCCTCGTCATATAAGTCTCCGAAGACAAGGAGTACAAATCATTTGGTCAATCAGCGTTCAGAGTTTCCGAGCTAACCAATGCGGAGGACGGACGAACAAAGGACTAAACAATGCGGCCCCCAAACCCACATCCGCAATGGAAATTTATACCCGAACGTTTGAATCCTGGCAGTGACGCCCCTAATCCGACTCCTTCACAGTTCGCAGATGCTCGTCAATCACACCAATTCAAGCTATCCTAATTTCACCTTCAGAAAGTTGAAGGAGTCAAGAAAAAAAGTTATAGAGTATATTGAGGTCCTAGATCATGTAGTATCATGTCGCGTAAGGGATTTGAGCTAGACTTTGTCAGAAGTACTCGATAACAGCTGGGTTGAGGATCTACATACTGGGCAAATTCGGATACTATCCTATAGTTCTGTACTTCTTCACACTCTCTCGCGGAATCCACCAAGAGGTGTATTCTGAACTCTACACCATCATGTGACAGCGGTTGACGGCAGAATCTGCATTCGTCAAGCTATCAGAACGCAGTTCATCTCTACTAGTAGCGAAAGGCCGTTCGAACGCCAATGTTAGCTCTGACAACCACTTACTGCACGACATTCTGCGCAAGTATACCACTCTGCGGCTCACATGCACGCTGTGCTTGCTAATTGCTATCAGATCGATTGTCAAATAGTATTGCCAAGATCATGACAAGCGGGTTTCGGGGAACAGCCCATAGTTGCAGATATCGTGTTGAGATTCGGGTTGTAGGTTGTCTACATACGTCCCGATTGACGTGACCTCCATGACGATATTCAGGGGAGAGATTGGCGAATGAAGATATGACGGAAAAATTTCTGGATTGCTTTCTTTTTGCTCAGCTTCAAGGGTCCGCACACTTAATTTTTCGATTACCAAAATCGGCGGAATGCATACATCTAACCATTGCCTTCAGCATAGATTTCCTTGTCGTACAAGAAAATCCTCCGAAGCGGTGAGGCAATGCATCTGCAGCTTAAAAATCGAGAATCTGAGTGTATTTTTCAGCAGGATGCTGCAGTCTCTGTTTCGGTCGGATTTAACTTGTTGAAGACCTGTCTTTTGATACTATAGAAGGTAGTGAACGTCGTACCAAATCATCCGTAAGCATCGGGAAGGATATTGAATCGATTCAGAGTAGGTGAATTCATGATGGACCGCGGTCGTCACAAGATGTTAGACCTTCTGCATAATCCCGGCAGAAGGAGGTGTCCTGCATGGACGCAACCCGTCATATGCCGCGAACTTGCTCTTGCATAGCAGTCTTTGCGTTCGTATAGACATACAAGCGACGTCACTAGATCCGTTTCATTGCTGGGTTTGCAGACGATAGCTGATCGCGGCGAATGTCGGCGGCAAAGAAAGGGCAAAGTGCATAATTATTTCTGGTGTCGATGCGACAATTGGGCCATTTCGGCGTATCGGAAAACGTGTTTGAATCGCGAAGGATGATTTACAGCCGATCCTTTGCAGTCTGGGGTTGGATTGACGTGCGACGTTGGCCCACGCTTTCACCCCAGTTTTCGACGGCGAGTAGCGGCGGGTTGAAGCGGTCAGCCTCGGCGGTTTAGGCGTGATGCAAACACCAAAGATTCTTCGAATGAGAGCTTGAGGATAGAGGGTGTAACGGGGGTACGGCCCGTGTGGCGAGAATGCCTGTCGTCGGCTATTCACCGCCTGGCGTGCGAAATGATATGCATCTTCAAACAGAGGACGGACCAACTCTGCATTGGGTAAGTGGGGTGGGAGTTTCTGCGGAGGGAGGCAGAGCGTATCAAAGAGAATTAGAGATAGCAATTGACGGCCATGGAGCCAAGACGCAACGTCGTGGACAGTGTGACTCCAGCGCGTACAAGGGACCGAAGGATGAGGAAACGTGCCTTAGCAGATCGACTGAGTTGCGCGAGATCTGACGAACTGACCCCTAACAGGTCCAGCAGGTGGTGGGAAACGAAAGGGTGGTGGGGTCGAATAGCGTGGCTGGCCAGCATGGTTGGATGGGAATAGGCGCGTTATCCGAATACCGCATGGGCTCGACACAATTGGAGCACGATGGGCGAGTAGATGAGCAGGAAGAGGCGCGAGGCGTGCAACTACGAGCTGACACAGCGATAAGCGGGAAAGGATGCTGACGGTCTGAGACTGAGGAGTACGATTTGGGCGAGCTGAAGGGCCTGAGTGTACAGAATGGCAAGCGAATGTGGGAGGACGAGGGCGCCACCGAACCATTCAACCGACACACACTCTTCCGGATGGTCTTTGAATCATGTACGATATTCTGGCAGATGAGCGCAGTAATTAGCAGTCGGCACATCGACGGGCCCTATGGCGCCGCGCCGAACCTTTCCGTCTTCGCACCATAATTTGTACAGGGTGTCCATCACGCATCAACAAGCCAAACGGCAGGATTTGCGGCCCCGGCGCACCGATTCCATGTGACATGATGGTGGCATTGATTGACTGACTGCTTTGTCTCACGGTCACGGTCAAGGTCGCACAGATGGACGGCGGCTGAAGCATTGTCTGGCGATGATTGTCGAGGCGGACTCACCGCATCATGCTTGGCCACCAGGGCTTCGAGTCGACTCCGGTCGATGAATGTGCTGCTTGCAGCCGTATAGGTCCCACTATCAACGAAACGACTCGGCGTTTGCCTCTCCTTCGTGGGCGTTTTGGCTAGCGTAGCCGCTGTACGGTAGCGCATGCATGCGGTCTGGCAGAACGAGCGACTGGCTGCATAAACTGTGCTCTCATGCGTGCCCGATTTCTCGCGTCCAATGCTGCATTTTTTCCTCCCGATCTGCCTCTGCTCGGTGCGGGCGGTCAGGTTGGAAGCATGGAAAGGTCAATACGGCGTCGCGTGCAAAAGGCAAATGGGCCGACGGCGGATCAGAGCAGGCCAGGCTGATGCGTGCCTTTGACCCAGGGCCTTCTGCAACATGACAGCCGCTAGTGTCCTCCATGGGTGTGTGAGGCTGGCATGCATCGAATGATTGGCCACCATGTCGAATGCGGTGGAGTTGCACACTTGGAGATGGTGGTCGACTATGGTTATCAGGGCGTGCTTGCGGTGCTTGCGCGCTGGTCGGTGACGCTCTTTCTCACGATGTCGCAGCCCATCGCTGCATGTTAGTCAAACCACAGTCCATCCTAATCAGACGCTTCCCGCTTTTCACCTGTCACGCTCACCCTTTCGCTCTGAATCTGGGTATACACTTAACAGTAGCCTCTGCTCTCATACACCGTGGCCAGCAGCCTGCCGTGTTTTCGCTGCCTGCCCTGGGTTGGGTCTTTTTGTGCCAAACAAAACCCGTTTCTCTTCCCTTTCGCTTCGCTCCGTCTGCTCATGCTCACTTGCTCACGTCCCTCCCTCTGCCCTCTTCCCGCTGGACGGCCCCGCGCAGCTGTAGTCTAGTATTGTTTTAATTTCCGCCCTCACATCCCTTCAAGCGCCCGCCCTCGCAATCTGCAATCTGCGATCTGCTCTTGTTCTTTCGACTCGTCCATCTTCTCTGCAATTTCCTTGCGGACCGTCACGTCTGCGTCCAGTCCTTTGACACACGAAAGCTGGGCTCAGCTCACTACGTTGGCGCGCAGCCTCCTCGACCACCACCAATTTCCATTGGACGCCCACTGCGTCCGCGCTCATCCCTCGATAAACACAAGAGATAATCGAGGAAGTGCCCCGTCGAGAAACTCTATCAGGTCTTCCCAAACGTCAATCGGCGTAAACGGGGTTCTGAATAGTTCTTGGTACGCTCCCATCTCCTTCCACCATCGCCATCCACCCCTCCGTTTCGTCTTACCTCACCCACGAACAGTGCAATTGACCCGCGAAACTATCTCACAATTGGCTTCCAATTGTCCGCTAATACCCGCCAACATAGATTCTCAGTCATTCAGCTGCTCCATGGCTGTCGTGGAAGCCTACTCATTCCAGTCATCCTCTTTCCTCTCGAGGCGACGTGCAGTGGACTGTGGAAGAGAAAACTGGTGCGACGAATCTTGACCTCTGCGACATTCATGCTCTGCGATAACGCATTCAACTAGCCATGGATACAGAAGACGGGCATGTCTTCATAAAGGTATTGCTCCTCGCAACTTTACCCAAGTGTATAAATGCTAACTTCAATCTCATAGAATCTCGCGTACTTTGTTCAGACTCACGAGAAAGCGCTTGCAAATGCTTTGCTCATCCGCCAGAACTCCCATAATGGCTCCAACTCTCCAGGCGGCGTCAATTCACCCACGTCGCCATATTCCTCCCTCTCTCGTTCCTACTTCCGCTTCACCTCCCGTCCGATCAAACCTGCGAAACTCACCCTAACCCCACACCATCTTTGGTATCTGTTGTCACGTTTCGAAGAACTGGGTATCGTGGTAGGGCCAATGAATGTCCGGCTTGAAGACCTTCATACCGAGGCATCGCCCGCCAACTATGTCTCATTCCTCAGTCAAGCACAACGGAAGAAGATACAGAGTTCCGATCGAGACTCCATACACTCTGTTTCAAGCATTCGGAGTGTAATGTCAAGTATGACAACACTGTGGTCGAATCTTGGTCTTGGCTCCAAATCCCAGATCAGGTCAGACAAATCCAAGGCCATGGAGAAGGAAGAGCTTAGATACTTGTACTCTGCCTTCACCAAAGTACCGTGTCTGAAGCTTGCTCCAGACCATCGCGCTCCACTGATACGTGGATACGAGGAGTTTCCATTCGATTCAGCAGTGCCTCTATTTGCATTCAAGAACTTGACTTCGCTCGAGATCTGTGACGTCGACTTCCGAAAGTTCTACGGATGGGATCGTCTCGCGGATCAACTACGAAGCTTGACCGTCAAACGCGCCGGCTTTGATGATCCCACTGACCTTCTGATAAATATTGTCTTGGATGACATGGACAAGCGAAGGCGGAGGTCGACAAAGTTTCCCGCTTCACCCATTGCTCCATGGCCCGCCGGAAGTCCGAAGTTGAAACGACAGGAATCTGACTCTTCTCGCTCTGTTCCCTCGTCGCCGTATCATGACGAACGTCGCAATTCCGACGAGGCCGTTGGGCTTGGCGTTTCCGTTAAATCCCAGGGTAGTCCTGTACCACGGAGACGAAGTGCATCACCCTCTAGGGCGCCCAGCGGTAAGCATGGCTCCTCGTACGGTACCGCTCGAACCTCAACACCACAACTCCGTCGGTCATCTGCTAGCTCCGGATCTAGCGCGAAAGGAGCGACTCCACGCGGAAGCAGCTCCAATCTCCTCTCCTCCTTTAACTACTTGCCATCATCAAAGTGGAGTTTGCTACGACACTTGAGTCTAACAGACAACTCACTAACTCATCTGACCGCCGTCAGTCTCTCCCCTGTAGCCAACACATTGCAGAGCCTTGATCTATCCTACAACCTGTTCGCCGAAATCCCGGACTGCCTCGCCACACTCGTTGCCCTTCGAGCGTTGAATCTGTCTCACTGCATGATTGAATCACTGCACTCGCTGACGAGGAACCCTCTTCCTGCAATCACTGCCTTGAACCTGCGGGCCAATCGATTGGCATCTCTGGCTGGAATTGAGCGGTTACTGTCTCTCGAACGCGTGGATTTGCGAGATAACAGACTGGCCGATCCAACCGAGATAGCACGATTGACTGGCATACCAAACATGGTGGATATTTATGTCGTCAAGAATCCTTTTGTGAAGAGCCATGGCAACTACCGTGCTACTATATTCAATCTCTTCCGCAGTACACCCGGATACACAGACGACGTTTTCATTGATGGAGCTCAACCTACTTATGGCGAGCGGAAGCATCTCGTTGATCGTGCCATACAATTGGAACAACCTCCAGTTATCAGGCCAATAGCAGTGGAACCGCAACCCTCCATCGTTTCCATCCCAGCTTCAGCTTGCCCACAAATTACACGCTCCGACTCGCTTGTCGAAGGACCAAGTAATCAACTCCAACAATACCGCAGAAGTAGTGAATATGAGCCAGGTTCACAAAAGCGTAAGAAAGGCCCGCGACGAAGAATTGTAGACATTAGCCAGGGAGATACCGGATCTTCTCCTGAGCCCAAAAGAGAATCTCTCGGCTTAGAGCCTTCACCACTTCCTCCACCAGCCTTTGAGATTGCGTCGCGACCAGTTATTACGAAAATTATGACTGAAAGTGCAGCGGTCCCTCAAGCAGTCGAGCAGCGCTCTCCAGGACGCGTCAAACCCCTACCGTCACTGGAAACTAACGTATCACCACCAATTCTACGCACAGGCTCAGATCCTGCAACCCTGGCTACTCACGGTGCCGAGGGCGAAGCATACAGACAAAAGATAGAAGCACTTAGGAACGACTTTGGCACCGGGTGGTTGAGCGCTCTGAACGACGATACTTGGGACTCGCACCAACGACCAAACGGGTTTGATACTGCTTTCAGCCCTATGGGCCCGCTGAGTCCGCCGACTGGGCCTGTGAGAACTGCCAGCCAGGGCATAGTATCTGGAGGTCGAACGCTCGGTTGAAAGAGGCTCCATGACTGAGATACATCAACCCATGAGCAGCGCATGCCATCAAAACATGGCTGCGATTACCACACTAGACTGAGCACATCGTCCAATGCGGACTACCAAACAACAAAAGACTTAACACAACGCACACGCACACATACACATACACACACACTCCACTCGAACACAAGGCTGTATCTTTAGAGAGGCAACATAATTCCGAAGGACGGCGTGGGATGAAGATACCCTCGGTTATGAGATTGCATTGTATGGGCGTTTTTTTTTGATGCGTTTCCCCGATTTTGGGCTGGACTCATTCCAGCGTTGATTGTTTTATTGTTGCAGCATGCATTGTGAGCATCTTTTTACGGCGGAATATTTCGTCTTATCCAGTCTGTTTTAACCATGAAGATGCTTCTGTACGGTAACTACGGAATCGGACGGTGTGCGTCTTGCTTTCATGGATAGAGGTCAAATTGGGCAGAAACTCGGACGGCGGCATATCAGTTTAACGATGGGATGATCAGAGATCAATATATGACCATTCCTCGTTGTGTAAAGCACCTATCCCGCGCCTACATGCTACATGCTCGTTCTACAGTGGAGTTTGTTTGGACGCGTCCGCAGTGGTCAGCCATTCATCCGTTCATCCATACATCCATGTTGAACCCATGTAGTGTCTTACCCTTGCCATTGCTGCTGCAGTGAGCGACCCACACAACAGCTCAGTCGGTACAAGCTCGAGGTTGGCCGTTGCAAGAAACTCAACGACCTAGCCGAGCGAGAGTAGAAGTGGTGTTTTCTAGGCAGGCATTCGACCCTTGGCCGACCTGCACAGCCCGAAGTGGAGGACAACGGTGCACAGAGGAACTATCAGTCGAGAGCTGCACAGAAGAAGGGGTTGACCAATTGCGATTGGGGAAAGCAGTAGGCTGTGGCAGTAGCTCTAGAGTGGTGCAGCGGCAAAAGACAGACTACGGTGGTTTGTAATGCCATGGATCAACCACAAGCGACGGAAGAAAAAGAGGACGAGAGGTTGGTCCAAAGGGTAGATAATTCACTGCTTTTGAGTAAATACTGTCAATGCGAGGGACAGAGCGTGGTTTAGAGCCGTGCCTGCCGCGATTCCTCACAGAGTAGAGCAGTGCGAGGTCCCAAGGCGGCGCTGAGCGTGCGATTCGATTCGGCGCAGAAAAAGCGGCAGAAAACGTGAGAGGGCGAGTGTGAGTGAGAACGCAGCGAGTGCAGTGAGCGTCTCGGCCTGTTCTTCACCGTAACACCAGCTTCTTCGCCCCGTCGTCCTCCTACAACAACAGCCTCTTTGCACCTGCAATCCCAAACTGCTGCCCAGCCATCCCTCCAAGCCGTCGATTGTCGTATCCAGCTCTGCCACCCATCGCCTGCCACGGCCACCGCCTTTGCCGTCTGCTGCCGGCAGATTTTCACGCTTCCTAAACGAGAATCGCAGCACGCTCGGTCTGAAACCTTCACCACCTGCGAAAATACTGCAACACCAACGCCCTCGATCCTCCGCGCCGCCGTCTCTCAACAACCTTGCTTATCCTCTCCATCGACTCCTCACCAGCACCTGCCCGTCACTCAAGCACTCTCGCATCCACCTAGCCCGTCGTGAGGTGCGTTGAAACCCGCGCCCTTGGCACCTCGAATACCTCAGCCCGCCGCACAACTACCCACAACAACACTCTCCTCGGCCCTCTAATCGCCCGCGCAGCGTCTTCACCACACCCAACTCATCTCTATCGAGCCTTCTCACAAGACATTGAACCTTATTGAGCCATCGAGATCGATCGCGTCGCTTAGCGTCCTCTGCCGTCCTCCCTGAGGGGTTGCGTACACTTTCTCGACCGCTCGGCGGTTCTATCCGGTTCCCTTATAACCACGGTTCCAAGCATCAAGCTGAGCTACGACGGGCAATTCTCATTGGCTTTGGTAAGTTTTTCACCTAGTTGCATGCTGTGCTCTAGCTGCCTGGCACATGCCTCAGCAAATCCTTTTCATCCTCCCTATTGCTTCGATCCTCAAAAGCTATATGCTAACCTTGAATCCAGCACCCGACCCTGTACCTTTTCGCCCTCTTTACAGTCTCACGCTAGGGGGCCTCTGGAGGAGGAGTGACGAAGGTCACGGATAACGCGTCTTCACCAATCTGTCGTCATTAAGCAGAAGCTGTGGCCATGGCGACAGAGAATGAGGTGGACTTGGATTCCATCATAGATAGACTGTTGGAGGTGCGAGGCAGTCGGCCGGGAAAGCAGGTCCAGTTGCTCGAAGCTGAGATCCGCTATCTGTGCACCAAGGCTCGTGAGATCTTCATCTCGCAACCTATCCTGCTTGAGCTCGAAGCTCCCATCAAGGTACGTTTTCACGCGGATTCACCTTGGAGAATTGAATAGTCAGGCTAATCAAAAACCATAGATCTGCGGCGATATCCATGGCCAGTACTACGACCTGCTTCGTCTCTTTGAGTACGGTGGATTCCCTCCAGAAGCGAACTATCTCTTCCTTGGAGATTATGTAGATCGAGGCAAGCAATCACTCGAGACAATTTGCCTGCTGCTTGCGTACAAGATCAGGTACCCAGAAAACTTCTTCATCCTGCGTGGAAACCACGAGTGCGCTTCGATCAATCGCATTTATGGCTTTTATGACGAGTGTAAGCGAAGATACAATATCAAGCTATGGAAGACATTCACCGACTGCTTCAACTGCTTGCCTATTGCAGCCATTATCGACGAGAAGATTTTCACAATGCATGGTGGTCTGAGTCCGGATCTGAACTCGATGGAGCAGATTCGACGAGTGATGCGACCAACCGATGTAAGTTTTCTACTTTATCCAGCCACCGATTACCTTTGAACTGCTTGACTGACTTCATACATAGATCCCAGACTGCGGTCTGCTTTGTGACCTTCTGTGGTCCGATCCCGATAAGGATATCACCGGCTGGAGTGAGAACGATCGAGGCGTGTCCTTTACCTTTGGACCCGATGTGGTCTCGCGCTTCCTGCAAAAGCACGACATGGACCTTATCTGCCGTGCACACCAGGTCGTTGAAGACGGCTACGAATTTTTCTCGAAAAGGCAACTGGTCACACTCTTCAGCGCGCCAAACTACTGCGGTGAATTTGACAATGCAGGCGCAATGATGAGCGTGGACGAGAGCTTGCTGTGCAGCTTTCAGGTTATTAGACCCGCCAAGAAGACGCTCGCGAGGGCGACTCGAGGTTAGGCACATTTACTAACTGGACTAATAGATCCTGAAGCCAGCCGAGAAGAAGCAAAAGTACGTATATGGAGGACAAGCGGGAGTCTTATCGCCACTCGCCTTTCGCAAATATTGATTTGCGGGCTTATACAATCTTACACAAGAACAAAATCAGTAACATTTCTGTAGCAGGTTTGGCCGCCGATAATCGGTTGCAGGCGACCTCTTCCCTTTTCGTCTTCTTTTCGACGGCAGACACACGAACACGGCGCGGGTCCTTCACCCTTTCGATATGCAGCCAATGATTCCAACGAAGCCCGTTTTTCCCTTTCGTCGACACCGAACCCTCCCCTTACGAGCGCCTCCGATTCGAGCAAACTACGGCCTTTTTTTTCCCCATTTCCCCCCTCTCGAACGATCTGCGATGCGACACGTAACTGGGCGGTTTTGTACGATGCTGGGTTGAACATCACACTCGCGCGATTGATCTCACGGCATGTCGGAATGGTGCTCTCTCTCTCGCCTTGCCCTTTGCGCGTACGTTTTGCGTGCGCGCTGTGCGTTGGTGCGTGGCGGCCGGGCTCAGGGTGTGTACGTTTTGGGTTGCCGACGGTAGGGGGCGCGGTCCAGGCGCTGTAGTTGTATGTACGTGGACGTTGATGGCGGCGGGCGGCAGCGGGTAGTTCAAGCATTACTGTACTCTTTTTTTTCCGTCATGGTTCAACCTCGAGTGATTGGTTTTGGCGTACTGAAGATCCTTGCTTTCTCTAACTTCACTATGCAATGGATGCGAATGGGCTCTATCTCTCTTCGATCCGGAACGGGGTCGCCTTCTTTCACTTCCTCCGTGAAGAGCCTAGAACGACGGCCTTTCAGAATGCTGTCTTCGTCCTCCGGTCGTATCCTCTCGATTGCATATTAGATCTCGTGATGACTGACCAGCAGCCAGCCATTCTATGCTCGTTCTGACCGGAACAACAATGAGACTAATCACAGCCTAAGGAGATACAGCCATCATCCCTGTTGGTCTGTCGAAGGATCAAAAGCTTTTGGACTAAGAAATGTCGGAATTTGCTCTCTTCTAATGCGGCCTCCCAATAATATTGATCAGTTGTTAAGAAGTTACCTCTGCTTTCAGTCTTGTAGCTCCACTCGTTATCAGAATTTCTCAGATCTTCACCACGGCTAGGGGCGCATTAACCTCGCCCCTGGTTGGTACTCACGAATCAGCATGGACTGGTGAGAAATGGAATTATGAAGTGGTTTTATTTCATAGCTGTTGTTAGTGGTGTGAAACCATGGAAAGCTGTGAGTGTCAGGGCACAGAAATAGCCTTCATACCTACATACGGAAGCCTTAATACTAGTACCCCAGTATATTAAATTTATCCGATATTCAAGCATACACACACGGAACTTTTGTAAAAGTGGCTACAAGAGTTTGCTCCTCAAAAACTCACGATAAACGTAACTTTATTCATTCAAGGCGAATGTCGCAACAAAGGATCCGCACTGTGCGTTTCCGAGAGCGGAGTCCGTGTTGCTGACGGATCGCGGGACGGCTCCCTCCATTCTTGCGAAACCTGTCGGTGCCATGGAGATAGTGATGGACGTGGTGAGGTCACGCCAGGAGGTGATTGAGATGATTCAGGTCTGACTTCAAGCTCCGTTGAACCCGTGGGTAAGGCACCGTATCCACGATGTTGGTCGAAGCTGCCATAAGGAGATCTCTCTGCATCTGAAACTGACAGATTCGTGCGATGGTTTCCATACCGAGAAGAACGAGGTTCTTCGTCTCTGTCGGAATCGTCGTTGCGGAAGAGACGTCGTCGCATGTTTTCCAGTGCGCTGTCCTCAGCCAGACGCTCGGTTTTCGTTCGAAGATAAAGCAACCGGCCACCTTCACCTTCCCAACTAGCCCAGAAGATGATGCCGTGAATAAGTATCAGTGCCGTAATCGGAATGACAAGCCATTTAATCCAGTTTTGGTCACGCTCTTGCTGAGGAAGTGGGCCCAGATATATGCACACCTTGTCCATCTTGCTCTGTGGGCGAAAGAACATGCTTGCCATGCACCAACAGGTGTTGAAGTAGCCAACTTGAGATAGTCCGATGAGAACGAGCATGCAAAGTGTGATCAGCAGATCCTTGGCCAATGTTATCCACCACAGCACATGAGCTGTCCGTTGCGTTAGAGCTTTCCGTCCTTCTTCCCACTCTTTCCCCAGAATGTCGACCCCGATCCACTGCATTACGAAATCAGCCAATGCGGACAATATCCACGCAATCGTAATGACAGTCCATGATCCCGAGCGGCAGCCGAGTCCCCAGACAGGCGTCATGTAAGATAGCAAGAAGGCAGCCGCCCATGATATCAACACGACGATAACACTTAAGGTGCAGAGCATAGGCTGCTTTCGGTCGGCCGAATTGCGCCCAACCAAGTGTTTCCGAGGTCTCCAAGAACTATTGAGCCCCGCAAATGCTTGGATCTCCTCGTATTTCATGGTAAATTCTCTTTCCGTGATATTACCTAGGCCAAACGTGGGCAGTTTCGTCTTGGGATCCCTATCCGGAAGCAATCGAGGAAGAGGAAATAGGTCGGGATATTTTTTGGAGATGTCAAAGATGGTGGCAATCACTCTTTCTGAGTGTCGGAAATTGCCAACGTTTCCGGTAATATAAACCGCGAAGAGCAAGAAGAAAAATAGCGTCAGTACGGCAAGCGCGTGTGAAACATCGTTGGTCGTGTGGCTCGTTGCAAGGTGAATATAGCCCGCAGTCATTGAGCTAACAAAAAGAACGATGGCGAACCAAGACGTGATTGGGTGGTTACTCCTATTCGGATTAGAAATTTCATGAACAGGCACGGGTTGTGACGGGGCCAGATGAGATACGCACCTGTTGTTGGTCAAGTCGCGTGCCGCTCTCTTGATGTAGAATAACTCTTCGTACTTCAAGAGATCCGGCACAGAAACGTTTGAATGCTTGTCCGAACCAGTCTGATTTGGTTGATTAAGATTCAGATCCGTTTCAGCTCGATTCGCACGATAACGCTCTTTGGACAAAAGAGTGCGTTGGAGCAGGTTTCGCCCCTTGAGCTTCTTTTCAAACACTGTCACAGGGTCTTGCCACCACTGGTCGTATGCAGTCCACACCGCAGCTACCTCGCGAGCGGCAATAGGTGCAATCTCCAAAGCAACGTGGTAGTTTCTTCTTGTCTTCTCTTGTCGCGTTAACGTGCTCCATATTGCGTCAATTGGATCACCCAACAAGTGTATAATAGTGCTAAATACGGCCGATATACTCCCAGGGGCAAAGGCAACGCGCCCACCAAGCGATACCAGCGGCACGACGAAGAGTACGAGGTGAAAAACAATGTCCGAGGTCGAGTAGTATTGGAACCCATGGCCGCAGAGCTGATAGCAGCCGGTCAAGCTAAGGAACGTCTGGTCGGTATCCGTGCGATTCGTGTGCGTAGGATCCCACTTGAAGCACTGGAGGGGGTCCGAAGTATCGCTGTTGTTGAGCTGAGTGACGTCGTTCGCGTAGCAAGCATCGAAGTCAACCTGCTTTGCTAGGCTTGGATAGACCATGGTCAGCAAAACGATGATATGTATGGCGGTAATAGAATGTGAGTCGCGCAAGGCACCAGGTGGGTACAGATTGATCATGGTGGAAGGAGAAGATGCAAGGACAAACAGATATGAACGATGTAAAGACGCTGGTCAAGTATAGGACGGCCAGAAACGCTGCTTCTTTGCACAGAATTTCATAGAATCCTGAACCATGAGATCTGAATGTAAAGTGTGCGTGAAAGCGAGTCTGAGGGCAGTGTGAGGCTGGCGACTGAAGACTTGGTCGCGTCAGGCCTCGGGCGGCCTCTATCGTTATGGACCGTACGGCTCCCTCTTCCGCCTTCCGCTGGGTCTAGGTTTGCCTAGAGGGGCTCTGCAGAGAACCATTATTCCGACTCGAATCCAGTCACAGAGGCCTGCACACAATTGGGCGGGCCCTGCAGACACGGTGATGATCCATGGCCTGACGTAGAAAATCGCTGCGGTTGCCCATCCGAAGCACCCAATCATGCTAAGGCCCGCTGATCACACAGAGCCGCCTCTTTTTGCCAAGTGGGCGCCCATCGTCTCGCCTGTTCAGCAGTGATGCATGGAGGTCGAAGCTCGCAGCCGAGCTGAACGAAAAAGAAAAGCATTGTGCATGTGGCGCAGAATTCATTCCGAAGCCATCTCAAATCAGATACAAGGGTGTGATGCAATGGATGCCAATAATAAAGAAGAGGCTTTCCATGCCACAAATATTTGACCATAGCTGATCTGTAATGACGACCGGAGTGTCGAAGTGATGGTGTTGGCCGAACCAAACCCCTGAAACTCAGCTGGTCTAAGGCAAACGAGGCAACTTTCATTGGCCGACTGCGTCTAACTGCTTTTGTATTTCGACCACTGCGAGCTGCGATTTTTTGCCAGTCTTCTCGCGCCAAAAGCAGTTTTGTACTTGCTGCTATAGCTTAGAAGGTTAAATCGACATACGTGTCCATCGTTGCTGAGTACCTTATGATGGTTGAAGATCCATGGCATCGATACAGAACTTGTGCTCATCTTCTCACACAAATATCTGACCGGAGAACCCATTTTTCTCCCTCGATGACCGTTTTGCCTTCATGCAGCATGCAGTCTGCACCATGCTTATGAAGTAACGCCATGCCAACTTCAAGACTTACTACCACCGGATCTAGAGATTCTTTCTTGCTGTCTTTACTAGCAGGTTTGGGAGGATAGAAAACTGTTTCTCCTCCGACGCAACCAGTAGCCGAGGATGTCAGGTACAGAAGTAGTGTCCAAGTGGTTTTCCCAAGAATCGCGGGAGTTCCAGGTAACTTGACGTTGTTGGAGTCGTCATCTCCATTGCGGTTAGCTTTACTGCGCATCACGAAGATGTGTCCACGCCTTACCTAGGCGTGCAAGTTGACTCATCCCACGTGTAGGAAATTTTATCATGACTCACAATGTTGATCAAAGAATTGGCCTTTGCCGTAACGATAGACTCGAATATTGGGATTCACGCCTACTACATCACCGCCCCATAGCGCCTTTCGCTCTGCGTCAGTCGCTCCCGCGGCCTCTCCCGTAACCAATCCCTTCAATGCTGTTTGGCTCCACAAACGCTCCGCAAAAACCGCGTCATCGATCTGGTACCGATCGTTCACTCTTACAGCCTCGCCTCTCTTAGGCTTTCCGGGAGTGGTGGTCAGAGGTAGGGTTGCAAGAAACGACACATAAGTTTTGCATAACGAAGATGTCCAGAAGTTGGAGATTGTGAGGATCTGGGAAGGCACGATAGGGGTAAGAGATAGGTCTGAAGACGGAACCAGGGGACGAAGAGTTGGCCAATTTGGAGCTTGTCTCTGCTCTTGCTTGGAGATCTGGGTGTAAGGTTTCGGTGGATCTTTCTTCTGCTTGCTCTTTGGAGCCATAACGGTATTCAGTGATCCAGCTACCAGCTGAAGCAATGGTACATGGCAATCCACAGCAAACGGTTCGTTCACTAAGCAGAAATCAAACCGCCGGTGACGCTGAATTGTGAAGAGATGCGACGGAAAAGATGATGCGCTTGCAAGATACAGGCGCAGCTTTGAACAGTCACCAAGCAAGCGACCTATCGTAGCAAGGGAAAGATGTGGGCGTATATAGTAGTGCAATCGCCCAGATGGCGGTGGATAGAACTTTAGCCTTGCACCTCTTAAATCTCTCAGGTGTCAGGTAAGATCGGACCAGCGAAAATGGATTTTACGGATGTATTTCCGAAGCACAGTAGAGCGAGTGAGCTGAGTGGACGAGGGTTGAGAGGCGGAGGTGAAAATTCGGTGGGTGTGGAAGAAGCAGATCCCGGAAAGTCGAAATCTTGGCACTCAAACGTCTTAGGCGGTGTGGGTCAATGCTCGGCGTTCGCATCCGCGTCCGCATCTCGAACGTACGGGCCTCAACGGCTGTCTCTTCTCCTCCCACTCCAGCAACAGACCATCTTCTGGCCACGACCGAATCCGAGCCAAAACCATCGCGCACTCCAACTACCCACATACGCGCTTTCGCGATATGGCGCCTTGAAAGAGGCACCCTTTCAGCAACATGCGCTGCCCAGCACCATCTGTTTGCGCAATCTCGACCTCGATTTCTATACTTCCGACATGACTGAGCTTATTGAGAAGGCGGACATCATGTCTGCCGACATTCCCGAAGCGAATGCAGAACAAGAGAAGAGTGCGCTCGGTTTGGACGATGTATTGAAGACTGGCGGGCAGGAGCGGTCAGCTCAGCAAGAACTTCCAAACGAAGAACATTCACAAGAGCTGGAGCAAACTGATAACACCGAATTGCACGTTCAGCAACAGAATACATCAACATCCAATCCCGAGCACAATGGCACAGAAGACGAAGTGAAAGTCGAAGCAACCTTGGCGGACCCCACCACATCCGCTTTACAGGACGCTACTCTCGCGGTGTTACCGCCAGAGAATACGCACACGGAACAGTTTCCCTTACTTTCCTATTATCCTGACACCTCGGGCGTGAACAAATCTGCTGCGGAAAATCTACAATTTCCAGATCTAGGGTCACAAGCAGCTATGATTCAACCGCTTGATCAAGCGTGGCAGCCTCTGGCCAGCGCGCATGTCGAACTGTACTCCTCTGAGACCGAACAACCATCAATGCCTCCCACTGGATTTGCTAAGCTGGAATTCTCCGATGGCCATTTTTACATGACTACCTATGCGGTCATGCTTGGTCGAGATATGCGCGCGTGGAAGATTGCAAAGCGGCAAGCTGCCATTGAGGCTGGTGCACCAGTGCCTCCAACCAAGCCGCAAAGGAGTGCCAGTTTGAATGACGCTCCACAAACTCCTGGAGGCAAAGCAATCAAGGTCAACGGCAGCGCAAGTATTGCTCGCAGCTTTGTAAGCGAAAGTGGAGGCATCATCGGCGATGAAGATGGACACGTGGATATGCAGACTGAGAGAAAGAGGAAAAAGAAAAGCAGCAAGAAGTCAAAGTCAAGCGACTCTGCACCAAGCCAGATCGCAAGGAAGCACTCAATGGATCTCAAAGTCCCGCCGCCGTTCCCGGATCTCTTGGAGAGCATTCAACCCGCGACTGTTGACCCTAACGTCACCGCCAAACTGAATCCTGCAGAGCATATGGGAGATCCGAACTACGTTCCATTAATTCCTATCCACCCTCCAACAGACCTGGAGAACCAAGGCAAAGGCATCTCAAGACAGCACGTCAAGATCTTCTACAGTTTCGACCATGGTCAATTTGAAATGCAGGTTCTGGGAAGAAACGGTGCTTTCCATGACGACCGACATTTCGCGCAAGGCAGCATTGTTCCCTTGCATGACCGTAGCGACATCCAAATCGGCGGAGTCAACTTCACCTTTGTCCTACCCAATGCTCCAGTGGATGGCGAGCGAACAGAGCAATCCGAGAGTGTCAGCGGTCGTATGAGCTTCACCTTTGAAGATAGTCGAGGAGAAAGCGTCATGGCAAGTGACGTCAGTGACGAAGAGGTCTATGAATCCTATGACGAGCGACGAACACCTCACTACGCGAATGGTTTTGATGATGAAGTCGAAGAAGACGAAGATGAGGGAGATTCGGCGGACCAGGGTGATGAGCTGACATTGGAGGAGGAAGAAGACGACGAAGAGGAAGTCGAACAGGTCTTTACAAAGCCACGTAGAGGGAGACCTAGGAAGCACCCAGTGCAAGGCCTACCTCCATCCAAGAAGGGCCTCAAGACTGATACTTCACGGTACGACAAAACTACGACCCACACCAAGATCAAGATCACCATGTCAAAGAAACAAAAGGCTAAATTTGAGGAGAAATTGCGTGCGGAGAGGCAAGCTCGCATACAGGCTGAGAAGGAGACCGCAAAGAAAAAGGCTGCGAGAGCACGGAGAGAGTCTGTAAAGGAAGAAGCGAATGTCTCTCGAGTATCACAGAAGGAGCCTTCGAAGGAAGCCTCAAAGACACCCGCTGATGGTTCTCCAAATGGTGATCAGTCGAAACCCATCCGAATGGCTAGAGATGAGGCCATGCAAAATGGCGTTGACTTCTACGATCCAAAGCTTCCGCAAGGCTTTATCGTACCTCCGCGGAAGAGAGGACCCGGGAGACCACCCAAAGATGGTGTCATGTCAAAGAGAGAGAAAGCATTACTCATTAGACAGGCCAAAGATGAAGAGAAGGCACGTAAGATGGGATTGGATCCCTCTAAGCTACCACCACCCGAAGTAAAATCTACAAAGACTGCCGTTCGGCGGAACTCAAAGGGTGAAGTCATCGAAGATGGAATGGACAATACTGAAGAGTCCAAGACAATCAGACCTACAAAGCCTCCCAGATCTCCCTCTCCAGAGATGCGAATCGAGGATTACACCGAAGAGCAGCTACAGCGTCCCAATGCCAATTATGTAATCCTCATCTACGAAGCGATCAAGGCGTCGAAGACTGGCAAGATGAATCTGCAACAAATCTACAGTGCCATCGAACATCGATATCCTTACTTCAAATTCAAGACAACAAGTGCCGGCTGGCAAAGTAGCGTTCGCCACAATCTTAGCCAGCATGATGTAAGCTAAGGCACAAGACGAAGTGATAGATCGTGTGCTAATGAATCCACAGGCCTTTGTACAAGTTGAGAAGGACGGCAAAGGCTGGCTTTGGGGTATCAAAGAAGGTGTTCCAATTGAAAGGGAAAGACGAAAGAAAACACCTCCGCCGCAGCCACCTCCCTCGCAGCCTCGCTATCCTCAGCAGCCTTATCCGTTCAATGGATATCCTACGGGCACCAATAGAGGATCGGCATCAAGTTACCCTTCGCGCTTCTTCCCGCCGTCTCTATCCCAAAGTACCGAGGCCAAATCTCAAAGTTACTCCTCGCCATACGCGACTGACAAACTATCGGAGAGCGGTCAAGGCCAAGGCTCTACAACCTCGACTCAACCTCGATCTTCTTATATGCCGCCATCCTATTCACGTCCACCTTCCTACGCTGCTCCACAATCTTCAACTGCTACACCTGTATCACAAAATGCACCACAGCAGCTGCAACTCACGAAGCTGTCCGGAAACCGTGGCTACCGTCCATCAACCGACGTCGTTGAAACATTCCGTAAAGTGTTCGTCGACTCGTACCAACGCAAAGCACAGGGCATGACAACGGCCGACGCTCTTGCAATGGTCAACCGTGCCATCAAGCGCGTATTGCAACCCGAGACCATGGAAGGTGTACAAGGTGGGCCAGACGAGATGACGGTAGCGCTCGCCTTCGAGAACTGCATCGCGAAGGCCGTCGGACCACCACGCTACGTCGCTCCAGTCGCACCAGGCACCACCGGCGCAAAAGCACGACAAGACAGCCCCAGCGCCGTGGTCAACATCGCGAGCAGCGCGGCCATCACCGCCGCCGCCAGCGCAGCCCCTCCAGCACGCAGCACCACGCCGACCGAGCCCGCTCCCGCGGCGTCAGCGCAAGCCCAAACGGGCGCGCCGCCGCCGCACCGCCCGGCCGAAGCAACCCTCATCAACCTGCTGGCGGGCGCGAAAGCGGGCCCGCTGCCCGCCGACGTCGCCAATGTCAACGGCATCGCCAAGATGCTGGCGCACCCGCGCCTCAACGGCGAAGCTGCCGCCGACGCCGCTGCCGCCGCGGCACCCCCTGCGAAGCCCGACGTCGAGCCGCTCACGCCGCCTGCGCCAGCCGGGACGCCGCTGCCCGGCGCGAAGAGAGCTGCTTCTGGTGCGGAGGGCGGCGGCGGGAAAAGGGCGAAGGTGCGGTGAGGGCGATGGGATGGGTCGATTTTCAGTACACTATCTGTTGTCATATTTATGTTCGAAGCTTTGTTACTGGCGCACAGCGGCACGGTTATGGTTGGTCGGGTATTCACCTTGGTATTGGGCGGATCGGGTTAACTCGAGCCGCTCATTGCGGCATTTTACTTAGTTCGTCATCACTTTTTCAAAAGCAATGTCATGATGGTAGGCATATTTTGGAGCGCTTGGTAACAGCATCGTCTCCAGAAGAACAAATCTAATGATCAACTCGTCTTTGGTATTCAGATGAATTAGAGAAGTGCCTGGTAGCCTGCTAGCTGCCGACCACGACAGAATTCAAACATGTGAGGACTGCGCCGTGCAAAAAAAGTCAACTCCCTGATGACGATGTCGTTCGCCATCCTCGCTCATGATGACAACTCAACATAGCCTGGTCCACCGTCTGCCATTGAACGCCGGTTGAATGAAGTTGTAGAGGACGGAGATCGGATGCGCAAAACAAAAGATCTCGCAGATGAACACATATTGCCACAGAAGTGTAGACTTACGCGTTCCCTCGTATGCCGACCAAAAGCTCCTTTCCCGAAACGCAGATATCTCACATCGCCATCTCTGCCTGCAACCTCCGCAACTCTTCCTCCTCGTCCTCCTCTTGTGCGGGTTGTTTGGTGGCGTGGACGCCCTCGGGTGCACTCGGTAATCTGTCGGCAGGCGTTGGTCCCGCTTTCAGCATCTCCTCGTCCAGTTTCTCCTGCTGTAGCGCCTCGAGTTCCTCGTCCAGCTCGCTCTCGTCGAGGCCTTGGTTGCCGATGCTTTGGGTGATGGCTTCGCCGATTTCTTCGCCAATTGCGTGTTGTTCCCGGAGTTCCTCCCTGGATTCTTGTTAGAACTGTTTCGACACCCAAGTCTTGAATCTCTGTATATAAGCGTACATTGTTTGATCGACCTTGTCGATTGTAAGGCCGCCGTGTATCTGCTTCATTGCGTTGCTGGCGTTCTTCATCGCCTCCAGTGTTTCTTTGTTGATGTTCGCTGTCTCTATGCTATATATCTCACGCTCGAGGGTCATGATCTGCCCGTTTGTCTGCTCGAGGGCATGTTCGAATTGCTTTTTCCGTCTGAGGGCCGCTTTGGCGGCTGTATACATTCATGTTAGCAACCTCACATCTTGATGTCCTCGGTCACAACAATGGTTCCAAAGTTCAATATGCAGTTCAGAGCTCCACTAATGTTGCGTAGGGAACGGGAAGGTGTTCTTACCGTTTTTGTTGCCTGATACATACTTCCGCGCCAGAGTATCTTGTTCGTCAATCTGATTCTGAAGATGCTTCTCTCTTTTTGACAGCATCTCAAGCTGTGACCGTAGCTGTAGTATGGCATTCTTGGGCGCTTCCTTCTTCTTTGCGGTGCCGCCGCCAAACCAATCTAATCCCCAGCCAGACATGTCGTGATGTTGTATGGCGGCTAGACTGGCGAGGATTCAGGATATCGAGGAAATAGTAGAGAAAGAAGAGTCTCTGATAAGCGGAGTCGTTCGTCGACTCAGAGTTGTCGCTACCGCCTTGTTATCGGGTTGTGTTGGCTACAAGGTATTGTAACGCGGCAGAGCCGGACCAAGAACTGCGGTAGTTGGAGGTAAAGCGTGTGGTGGAAGAAGTTGATGTCGGAGGTGGAATGGAAGTCGACGATCTAGGAGCCTGGCCGGAGCAGATTCAAGATGGATGGACCGCTCGAGTTTCCAAATGCAAAGCAGATCATGTGTGTGACGCCGATGCCAAGAAGGCGCATTCAAGGCATCATTGAATGGGCCTGAGGAGTCATTCGGTTAAGCCCGCTAGCGCCACACAGTCAAAGTCGCTGCGTTCAACACCTACATCAGACTGCCCTCAGACCAACTCCCACACCACATTTTATCGACCCGGGCAACATTGCAACCAGTCTGCTTGTCAAGAAGTACATTCAGCAAAGACTGGTTGCCCATCATGCCACCACCACCTCATAGTCGACCCGAAAACGTGCTCAAGGTGGGTTCATTAGCCAGCAGATACGCATATCATTCGCGTAGCACAAAGACTGACACTGCCGGAAAGCGCGCCCAAGAACTCATCGGAGTAGGCCAACAACAAGCAGCATTGTCGCTGCTACATGAACATGTCGCCTCCAAACGAACCCGTAACAGTCCCATCGCTTCGCTGGAGCCTGTCATGCTCCTCTTTGTTGAACTCTGTGTCAACTTGAGGAAGGGCAAACTGGCTAAGGATGGCCTGTACCAATACAAAAACACGGCTCAGAATACAAACGTAGGAACCATCGAGGTATGTCATCATTGAAATCTCACAGTCTTCGAATTGCTGCTAACATAACTACAGCTCGTTTTCCGCAAATTTATCGAACTTGCCGAAGAGAAAGTCACTGAGGCCCAAGCCAAAGCCGATGAAGTTCAAGCCGGATTGGACCAGACCACAGCTGCTGCTAATATCGAAGATCTTGAAGCCTCTGAGACACCCGAATCTATCCTCCTCTCCACAGTCTCAGGTGAACAGTCTCGCGATCGCACTGATCGCGCCATCGTAACTCCATGGCTCAAATTCTTGTGGGAAACTTATCGCACCGTGCTGGACATTTTCAAGAACAATGCGCGTCTAGAGGTGATGTATCAGACTACTGCTCATCAGGCCTTCCAGTTCTGCTTGAATTATTCCCGCAAAACCGAGTTCCGTCGTCTCTGCGAACTTCTACGAAACCATCTTCAAAATGCCGCCAAATTCTCCCAGCAGATGCATGCGATCAACCTCAGCGATCCAGATACGCTCCAACGTCATCTCGATACCCGCTTCCAACAACTCAACGTTGCAGTCGAGCTTGAATTGTGGCAGGAAGCCTTCCGCAGCGTCGAAGACATCCACACTCTACTCAGCTTGAGCAAACGACCGGCGAAGAACATTATGATGGCCAACTATTTTGAAAAGCTCACCCGCATTTTCCTCGTCAGCGAGAACTATCTCTTCCACGCTGCAGCTTGGAGCCGATACTTCAACCTCTTACGGACATCAGCAGCCGCTGTCGCATCAGGTCAAGGTGTTAAGAAAGACAATCCTTCTGTCACTGAGACTGATATGGCAAAGGCAGCGTCGTTCGTCATCCTGTCCGCACTCGCCATTCCCGTTATCAGCACTTCTCGATCTCGAGGCGCCTTGGTCGATGTCGATGAAGCTAGAAAAAACAAGAATGTGCGCCTCACAAATCTACTTGGGATGACTCAAGCTCCAACTCGAGCTCTCCTGTTTAAAGACGCTCTTGCAAAGGGTTTGCTGAAGAGGTGCCGTCCAGAAATCCGTGAGATTTACAACATCCTCGAAGTCGATTTTCATCCTCTTTCCATCTGCAAACGCATCTCTCCTATTCTCACAGAGATCAGCTCGGACCCAGACCTCGAGAAATATGTTCTACCTCTTCAACAAGTCATCTTGACACGTCTGTTCCAGCAGCTCTCACAAGTTTATGAATCCGTCGAACTCAAGTTTGTGCTGGACCTCGCCCAATTTCCTGATCCATACAAGATCAGCGGCAGCACAATCGAGAAGTTCATTATGAACGGCTGCAAGAAGGGAGATCTAGCCATTCGCGTCGATCACGCCAGTGGGATACTGACTTTCGATTCCGATGTGTTCTCATCTGCGAAGGCTCTTCACCCTGGATCTGCCGCGGGATCTGCAGAGGATGCCAACTCTGTTCAACGACTGCAAAACACACCTGCCGAGATTGTCCGCTCGCAACTCACTCGACTTGCCAAGGCACTCTACGTTACTTGTCAATATGTCGACCCTTCATTCAACGAAGAGCGTGTCAAAGCCAAGCAACTTGCCCTTGAACGAACGGCAGAAGGAGCTGAGAAAGAGCATGAGGAGGCACTCGCACGTCGTGAGGTCATCGAACGTAAGAAACAGGCCGCATCGAGTGCTCTTGCTCAGAAGGAAAAGGATCTTGCCACTCAGAAGCGCATCCGTGCACAAGAACAGCAGGCTGCTGAAGCTCAACGTCTTGCCGAAGAACAACGCGAACGTGAACGTCGTCGTCTCGAAGCTGAGAAGGCCCGTGTTCAGGCCGAGGAAGCTCAACGCGCGCTCGAAGAACTCAAGCGTGGTACCAAGGGCATTGACCTCAATGAACTCGATGTGAGTGGCCTCGACACTGCTGGCATCCGAGCCCTGAAGATCAAAGCTCTCGAGAAAGAGAAGAATGATATGAACGAAAAGCTCCGCCTAACTTGGCGACGAATTGATCATCTTGAGCGTGCCTTCCGTCAGGAAGAACGCAAACATCTCCCAGAAGATGCTGCAAAGCAGCGTGAACGCGATCTTAAGGCTTATGAATCATACAAGGCACAGACACTTCAAGAAGCTGAGGAAAAACACAAAGATGCTGTTGCACTTAAGCATCGACTGAGCAGACTCGTTCCAGCCTATGAAAGCTTCCGAGATGACGTGAGACAGCAGCGGAAAGCTGAATTTGAACAACGCAGAAGAACGGCAGAGAAGGAGTTGCAGAGGCAGATGGATCAAAGGAGACGTGAGTTCCGAGAACGTAAGGCCAGAGAAAAGCGAGAGCATGAAGAAGCTGAACGCAAGAGGATTGAGGAAGAAGAGCGTATCGCTCAGGAGGCTGCAGAGAAAGCACGAGTCGATGAGGAGAGGAGAGCGAAGATGGCTGAAGAGCGTGAGCGTCGTGAAGAACAGCGAAGGTCAGTCAAAAACGTTTCAACTTCTAGCAAGTCCTATTACTTACATGAACATTATAGAATACTCGACGAGCAGGCTGCCAAACAGCGCGCTCGAGAAGAGGAAGCGGAACGCAGAATCCAGGAACGTAGACAAGGTCTTTCTGGCATCGGACCACGCGGCTCTCGCGAACGACCGAGCCCAACAGCAGAGCCATCCGAAAGACCAGCCGGAGGTCCGCCACAGCTCAACCTTCCAGGCCGTTCCGGAGCACCATCCTGGCGCGAACGACAAGCAGCCAAAGAAGCCGCTGCAGGCTCAACCTCTAACGGTGATGCACCACCGGCACGCTCCGCATCAAGAGACAACCACGATACTCCAGCCGCCACTACCGCCGAAGGCGAGGTTCCTCGCCAGCGCTTCGTGCCGCCGGCTCTCCGCGGCGAAGGCGGCCGCGCAGGCGGGTGGCGCGAGCGCGAAAACAGCAACCGCAGCGACCGGCGCGGCGACGGGCGCGACGACTCGCCGGCGGACGCAGGCCGGACCGGCAGCGGCCGGTACCAGGCGGCAGGGCGGCGCGACTTCGGCGACCGCGGCCGCGACACCCCCGACGGCCGGGACTCGCCTGCTGCCGGCGCCGGCGAGCGCCGCGGATACAGACCGCCGCATTTGCGCGGCGATGCGGGCGCGCGCACTGATTCCGCCCGCGAGGACGCGCCGTCTGATGGCGATGCTGCGCCTCCGCCTAGGCAGGCTGCTACCTCCGATGGCAGGTACAGGCCTGGTGCGTTCAGTGCTAGGAAAGGGCAGGGGCAGCAGTAGGGGTTTGTGGGCGACGGAGAGGGAGTTGCTCGTCTGGCTTGATGGGATGGGTCGCGGAGATGAGAGAGATTGGCTTCGCTACCTATGCATTGTCGCTTCATATTTCAGGGTAGGTGGAACGGTACTGCTTTAAAAAATTTTTTTTTTTTTTTTTTCTTGGTTCTTTGTGTGACTACTCTCTATATACTTTCTACATAGCTGCTGCCTTTGCGGCGATGCTCGGTGCCAGAACTGGTTCGGATCAGAATGATGGCAACCATCATGACTTCTCTAAATCTTGTGCTCTCCAGGCTCTCTTTTGTTTCTACCATAGAATTCTCCCATCGGAAGAAGACAGCATTATGGTGTGCTTGTTTCGTCGAGATGTGTTAAGCCTCTGAGCGGAAGAGACTCGGCAATTTGGGCTTACTTAATGTTGAAGCCGAACAATTCGCCGGTCAAGTCCAAATCCAGATGATGCGTCACAAGTAACATCTTATGCTAGTGATCTGTAGGCCATCAGTTCGTCGGCAAGTCGAATTTGGGTCTGTTGCGGTTCATCATTCAATCGTCGTCAACAAACTTAATACCGTCTTCATCCTTCTCCGGATCATCGTCCTCCACTGCATTCCCAGACCCATTTTGTATCTGCTCCTCCGGTTTTCCGACCCTGTGATCCGCACTTCCATTACTCTGTTCCACTAACCAGTCTCCCTTTCGTTCAGCATCTGCAAATTCGCCCTTCTTTGCAGCGTCTCTGTTTGCCTTCTGCTTCTGTCTTCTCTTCGCATGCTTGCTCCTCTTCTTTGCGATCTCTTCCTCCGCAGTTCTATTCTTCTCTGCCCATTCTCTGTCTTTCTGCTCTGTATCCACCTCCTCTTCCATCATTCGCACCCTCTCATACTCCCGTCTCCGACTCTGCTTGTACACGTGGAACTCTCCGCTCCCTGCGCCGGCAGAACTACCTTGAACATTGGTAACAATCTCTGGGGGTGCCGGAAGGGTCTTCTTCAAAGGACCGGTGGGAACCTTGACTTCTTTCTCAGGATGGGCAAAGAGCGCCTCGATATCGGCAGACTGCTTGGAGGTTGGACTGAGAGCACGTTTCTTCAACGGACGCTTGGTACGTGGATCGGCCGAAGTAGGTATGCTCTCTGGTATCGGCTCAGACATGATCAAATGAGGTTGGAGTGGGAGTAGTGGGATGAATTCCCAGCTTTACAACGAATTTAATCGCAGCGGATCAGAAAAAGTCTCTAGTTTTAGAAGTATTTTTTATTTTGACAGCATATGCATGCAGAAATGTGGCGATATGTACCCCAGGAATAAAAGAAAGGCGTTCACGTTGATCTTAAGTTCGTCCATCCTGTGGCGGTACGGCAGTCACGTGCGGTCGACAGCACACAGTTGATCTGTAAGGCAGCGAAACACGGTACGCCACATTTCCTTTCCTTTTCCTACCCTCCAGTTGAGTACCCAAATACAAATCTCCTATAGGACATGAACGAAGCTCTTTGCTCTATCCTTTGTCAAGAGCGAGGACACTGGTGTTTCGACATTGAACAAACTTATATTCTTTTTCAGAATGATAAAACTGGCATAGTTTGTACATCCCATATTATATCACTTGGAGTTGGATGATTGCTGACTATTGGGAAAGTTATGCGCCGGTGGTGGATTTTGCTGGTCGATCCTCTCAGAGTTTGAGTGGAATAGTACCGCCATCGAACATCTAGACGATAATCAAACACCACAGGGCCATCAAAGCCCACATCTTCTTGGCCAACTTAGTCTCGAAATCACTCTCACTAAACGCTTGCCACCATTCGCGCGAAAAAAGCATGAGAAAAATACGATGGTAAATGAAGGTAGTCTAACAGGTGATGCTTTTCAACCTAAATCATTCACTGTCAGAATTGAGCAAGGCAATTTCTCGACACCTGCTCGCCTCAAAAACGAGTTCGCCCATCTCGGCTCTGACCGTGACTTGACTTGGACAAAACGTCTAGTATTCGATACATCACCATATCCACCAGAATCTGAGTGGAAGGAAACTTGGAAGGAACTTTGGAAGGAACCTGATGGACGTAATTATTGGGATTGCAAAGAATTTGTTGGTCACTACCTAGAGAGGCAAAAGTCTCGAGCTACGCATGAACCTTCCATTCAGGAATATGAAAAGTCTCCGTATCTGGTTGGCCACTGCGTGGTAGTAGCCCTTCTCCTCCCACAGTGATTCCATGGCAATATTCGACGGTTCTTAAACCATCCGGAGGCGGCTTAGATTTTTAACGGCATCTTGGGCTACCGCTCGGTCGCTGAACAAGAATAGAAAGCTTGTATCGTAAGAGAGCTGTATAGACCAGAGTTCTCTATCTTTACCATCGAAAGGTCCAACTACATGGCAACCTTAACAGCGGCTTAGACAGTGGAGATGGTGACCTCAACGGAGGTAGAATAGTATAAGAGTGATTTCCCTCCTCCCACGTAATTCTCTTTTGAATTCCTCACATAACCACACAACCTCCCTCGCTCTTTCCTTCACCTACGCTCGCCTTGGCTACTGTCTTAGCAATATCCTGCACTACCTCTCTGCAAAGTTCGCCCGTCAATGCGCTGCATTCCGCATATCTGTCAACCCTCATTCTCTGAGCAATGCCCAACCCTTCTTGAGGCATAACAGATTCTCCCTTGCCGTAGGCAGATTTTTCTTCGTCAGTCCATTCCTTCCTCAAGTCACGCTTCAGCCCAAGTACCATGACAGGAAGAGCCTCATCGTAATTGAAGTGTGATTCTACTTCCCATTTCCACCGACGAGTAAGAGCTTCCAGAGATGACCGGTTTGAGATATCATAACAAAGGATGACCAAATGTGGATGGAGAAGCGTATAGTTAGTTGGAGATGATGTATCGTAGAATTCGAAGCGGAATTGGCGGTTGTAAAGCCGAATATCAAAGAGATGTGGTTGATCGAGGCCGCGGACTGGTGGAAGATTATTCAGAAGAGAATCCGCATTCGAGCGTGAACCGAGTGTTAGACGGCTGCCATCGTCAGATGATATTCATCCAGAATGCATAATGCACATACGACAGAAATGTGGACTTCCCTACCCCAGGATTACCAAGAAGTAGGATGGTCACGGTACGCACGTCTTCAGCAGCCGTTGCCATGTTGCGAACACGAAGAAGTATGGATCAAATCGTCAAGGCTAACTACACATTGAAGTGTCCTCTCTATACCATGATTACAGAAGTGACATAAATGATGAATTTGGATAATTCTGCCACTAGATTGCCAAGGGTCGAACTTTGAATTTTCACACTTGTTGACGTGGGGGAGCTTTTCCTCAACTCACCCACGAATACACGGAGATAGTACTATGACTAACTATTGAGAGTTACTTATTTCTATACAGCAACGCGTACTAATACTGCTGCGGTATTGGTAGAACGCACGCCTCCTCTCTACCCTCACATTGCTTGTCGCCTGCTACCATACTCTCTATACCCCTTGTTTTGTACACGCTCCTCAACCCCTCACGTTCTTAGCGCACTTAAATGATTCGGAAGTATCTCCTCCTACGGTGGCATTCAATCCACGCGCCAAGATAAACTTGTCCAAATGCGATTCTCTCCACAAAATGCCCAGACTGCTTTACAAGTAGCACGTTAAGTGCAAACTGCAGTTCCCTGTCGTCATAGTAACACTCAGCTATGGCATCCATTCTAAGCTTATGTAACCCTCCTCTTTTACCGTATGCTGGCCACAATTGAAAAAGGTTGCGGCACTCAGAGAGGAGTACGAGAGACATGGCGCTCTCACTGCCGCAAACGGTGCCTTGAAGAGAGGAGGGAAGCGCAATAATGCCGCAACGCTTCGAAAATCCTTTGGTGTAAAGAAAGGGGAATACAGCGTTGCCTGCCGTCTCTTCAACATCCACATTTACCGCTTCAAACCGCCAGAATATTTCTCCAAGGGGCACTTCTTCAGACCAAAAGTGGAGACACCCGATCGGCCGACGGATATTTGTTAGTGGATCACCGGATAGACGATCTGCTCGTTCGTAGATATCGAAAAGGCCACTTGCATCATGGGCGTAGGAGTTTGGTGGCCACCCTCGACGTTGGACGTCATCGGAGAATCCTTCAATGCTAAATTGCTTAACATAGGAGTTAAACTGCTTGAAAAGAGAAGGCTGACCCGTGGTTGCACAGAGGTTGTAGGTAACATTGCCGGTCCAGGCTGCCCATGTCCATGATGGGAGGCGCAGGCTTTTATTTTCGTAGTAGGAATCTAGCCGTCGATCAAGCGGGCTTAAGTGCACCCAGGGCAGAGCCAGATCAAATGATATGGCCGGCGTCCCAAGTAAGAACTCAGTAGAGCTAAGTTGAGAGATTGCGCTGGACAGACCACTAAAGGCGGCTAAAATGTCGGACTGATACGTTAATTGTCGACCAGAATAGCTGAAAATGATGCGTGCATAGATCTCAAAGTAATGCAACCACTCTTCCTGAATTTTGGTACTGTCTTTAGGATTCTTTCGGTATGGCTTGAGAGGATTCATTTGCCATGGAATTGAAGCCGATGCCGTCACAGATCTATTGCCCTTATACTCCTCTTCGTCTATTAGATCCGGTGTTTCAACTGGTTTGTTGTCAAAGTCGTGAAAACTCTTTTCAGCGCAGAGAAAGGTTGAATGCTTATCGAAAAAGTGTAGGCATCGGTGAGAGAGCAAAACTTCTTGCATTGTCCAGCCTCGACTGCTATGTATCGATGTCTGAAGTAGATGCTGCAGATTGAAGTGTGGAATCGCAACCATTTTTGGATCAATATTTCCGGAGGATATAGCCAACGCAGACCGTGTAAAGGGGAGAACACCTGGAAGGCTACTGTTCGCATCGGAGCCAGACTGTTGGACAATTGTGGCGTATGCAGCAGAGTAAATCTCGTGCATTTGCGTAATTTGACTGTGTTTCTCGTTCTTGTCATCTTGAAGAATGCATAATCTATCCACCCAAAGATAGCGTTCTCGAAGTTTGACGACTAATTCAATGGCGTCCTTGATGGTTTGTGGAAGAATGCAAGCGAAGTGTAGAAGTGCGCCAGGCTGTTGGAGCTTCAAAATATTCTCCGTTGTTGCCCCCATCATTTGAACTCTACCCCATACATAACTTAGAGCGAAATATTTTGAAGCCGTCGTGGCGTTAACGATGCACCTTTGGGTAACGTCAATGAGTCTAATTGCAAGATATCGCCGTTTTTGAAGTCGTTTGGCCCGGCAAATTTCATGCTTTTCATCACAGTGAACTAGAAGTGAACGTAGGAGAGTGATATCAAGAGTCCTGTTGGAGGTTTATCCAAATAGAACTCGAGTCCTAGACCCCATATTTCTAAAATTACTCCCAGCAAGCTGAAACCAAGACAATCCTTTTAAAAGACCTGATGACCGATAGATGGCGATAAGTTCTTCTTCGGTTGCCAGTTGCCCAGATGAATTCGCATCAGCATCGACAAGTTGATTCATGATTCGTAAATCCACTCTTTCCGGGTTGCGCAGTTTGTTAAATCGGGATATTGGACTGTAGGGGCTGATAATCCCAACCTCTTGGAATGTTTTCCAACCGGGAAGAAAGCGTTGAACAGCCAGTCCGTAAGGGCCAGGAATTCCCATGTCGGCGTACTGTTCAAGGAGGGAAGCATCTTGACCAATGAGACTGCGAACTTGAACTCTGTAGGCATGTTGCTCAAGAAGAAAGGTAGGCTGGTTGGTGCTCCACACAAGAAGCGATTCCGCTGCTAAGGGTGTGAGAAGATGCGCTATGAGGAGACACAACGGACAAGATTCGCGAGCGAAGATATCAAGGAGAGTCCCCTCGCGATCCTTGTTGGTATCTAACGTCGTAATCGTATCCCTACAAGCGACACATAACGACATCTGTCAACGTAGCGGCAAATATCGGTTGGCAAGGCTCTATGGATTGATAGCATTGAGCCTCCACAGGTAATGTATTGTAAGGGAGGGGTGGGGGGAACGTTGCGAATGCATTCTTCAAAGTCTATCGCATGTAAATGATGACCTTTTGAACAAACACTTGAATTGAGGGGAATTTCAAAGTTGTTGCGTGATGAGACCATAGGGAGGCGCAGTACGGTATCGTACTCAGGCGCAGCTCTCGGTTGACCCGAGAGGCTGCGCGTTTCAGGGGCATCGAGATACGATACAACATTGTGTCCCACACCGAGAGCACAGAGCCAAGGGAAATACGTACTTGCCAAGTAACCCACGGATAAAAAGACCTTAGGACCCCAGCCTCCTAGAGATACGCACACAGAGAGTACGGAGACTACACACACGATAATGACAACCTGCCGTTTCCCATCTATAAACTCGTTTAGCACATCTTCGTACATCACAAGATGACGCACTGAGAGGTGCTGAACTTGTATGTGGATAAGGAGAAGCAGAATTCATTGAGGTGATCGATTCTTCGATCAGTTGTGTATGTTGTGCGTTGTGGTCTAGGAGGCTGGGCTCTAGTGCCCGTTTTACGGCAAATTTCTATACTATATAGCACGCCAAGGCCGTAAGATTTCCCGATTAGCACCTTTTCCCATACGTAGCACTTCCCGTGAATACCAGCCAATTCTTTCCAAAATGGCACTCAAAATAGCACATGAATTTAGAAAGGGGTGACCCTAATTCTAGGCACCCCTGCTAACTTCAAAATCACGAATCTCGCACGCCCACACGCGCCAACGCGTTTGACCGTCAACACACCGCTTTCTGTAACGCTGTCTGAGATTGAAGTACAGATGGATAGTAAGCAAGAAGATGGAACGGAGTCTGAGGTTGAAGCAGTAGTGAATCCTTCGATTCGAAGGTCAGCACGCCCTAGAAAGAAGACCCGAAAGGCTCAAAATGTAGATTAGCGGGGGGGCGCTTAACTCTAGGCCCAGCGCCCCCCTAAATTCAAGTGCTATTTGAGTGCTATTCGAGAAAGTAACGAGTGCTATTTCAGAAAGATAGCACGGGAAGTGCTACGTATGAGAAAAGGTGCTAATCGGGAAATCTTACGGCCTTGGCGTGCTAGTATAGTGACGCACTGAGAGGTGCTGAACTTGTATGTGGATAAGGAGAAGCAGTATTCATTGAGGTGATCGGTTTTCGATCACTTGTGTGTGTTGTGCGTGTGTTCTCTGTGTTTTCTCTGTGCGTTCTAGGAGGCTGGGCTCTAGTGCCCGTTTTATCAACTGGATCACGTGAAGAGCTGCTCTACAGCTGATCTACTTCGGCCTGCGTCACAAGATCATTCTATGATGGCAGGTGTGATTTTGATGTGATGAACTTTGCACACCATCCCAACGCTGCTCCTCTCCAGGCATTTTCACGTATCCACGCCTTTGATTACCTGCGCTAGCCCTTTAGTTATTCCAATGGTTGATCCAATTTCTATTACTAGCCTCATCCTTCAAATACCCGATCTTGCAGCAAAGCTATACCACTATGGCAAGAACGTTAAGGATGCAAAGAGAGAATTTGGGCTTCTCTATGCAGAACTTCTTGCACTTCAAGCGGTGCTAAATCAAATAAAGGCGGAAGGGGATAAGAAAGGGACACGATCAAATCGAGGATTGTACGACTTGTTATCATCTCAGCCTGTACTCAATGCACTCGTCATGGCAGATACCATCCTCAAAACAATCCTCAATGATTTAAACAAACTACAAGCTTCAGAGCGACGGACTTTGAAATCACTAACATGGCCACTCGGTAGATCTGAAATATATAAACGAATCACTGAGTTGGAGAGATTGAAAAGCACTTTTGTTATGGTTCTAATGAACGACGGCTTGTAAGCGCTACACATTTCTCTTTCCCTGTATCAATGATAAACTAAATTCATCATTAGGACGTTAGACACAGAGATACTATCCAAATTGCAAGAGATTTCGCTGAGTCTTAACAATGAACGTACTTTAAGGGATTCAGCCAAGCAACGTAAGTTTCTAAATACACGAAGAGGGAGACCAATTGACATCAGGATAGTCCAGATATCCAAAGACATACGGAACTGGGTCAGTCCCGTGGATGCAAGTACTACTCTCAGGAAAGCTTGCTCTATACGACACCCCGAAACTGGACTTTGGTTTATTGATGGACCGTTCCGAACCTGGAGTAGAGATACATCGCTTAGGACACTGCTTTGCCTCACGGGAAGCTGTAAGATATTACTCTACTCTCCTTACAAAATGATATCTAACAGGTGTTCAAAGCTGGATCCGGAAAGACTATTATCTGGTGTGCTCCAAATTTCGTTGCTATCCCATTGTACTCTTTAGCTGACTTCCACAACCTTTAGCTCTACGGCTATTGAAAAAGCCCAATATCTCTGTGGCAATTCTCAGTGTGATTTCGTTGTGTACCATTATTGTTCATTTGACGATATTGCATCTCAGCAACCACAACATGTTATTGGATCATTCTTGGCACAGTTGTCCAACAAATTTCCGGATATTCTACAAGAACTCGAAGGCGACTATGATCAAGGCGTACTACCAGCTACAGATGACTTACTAAAGGTACTGTCACGACGCATTGATTCGATTGGAAAGCTTTATGTTTTCCTGGATGGGCTCAACGAAAGCGGTGATTCAGAAGCGGTTCTTAAAGCCGTACTTGGACTATTGGAATGCTCTAGTAAGGTTCGGCTCATGCTTACGGCCACAGCCAAACCAACAGCTGTTAAGGGCCAGAATAGTTCTAGAGTCTTGGATGTGGTTTTGGACTCGAAAGCTACAAACCCAGACATCGCAGCCCTTGTAAGTGCGGAGATTGAACGACGAGAAGTTCTCGCTTGTTTATCACAGCCTACGAAAGAGCGAGTGAAGAACGTTTTACTGGAGAAAGCTGACGGAATGTAAGAATCTATATTCTTATACTATTTTTCGCTGTACATTTGTCAAGGTATACATCCTAACTTTGTCATCCAGGTTTCGGTACGCCCGATGCCAGCTAGACTTTCTTTGCGCTCAGAGAACAGGAAGATCTATTATCAGAGCATTAGACAAGATCCCAGATGACCTAAACGGAGTATACGCATCGATATTAAATCGGATACCCCAACTTGACCGAGAGATGTGCCGGGAAGCCTTACTTTGGCTGTGTTATGCTCAACAACCAATGAGTCTAGCCAGTTTATGTGAAGCGGTTGTTCTTGAAGAAGGGGACTCATTTCTCGATGCTGAATCTAGACTAGAGCACCCTGAGATACTCCTAAGTATGTGCGCAGGTCTGGTATCGTACGATGAAGTGACCTCCAAAATCGCCCTTGCACATTCGACAGTTCGTATGTTCTTAACATCTGACCGACTTGCCTCCGGGCCGCTTGAATTCTATCACATGAACGGCATCACAGCCACCAGAAGTATCATTCGCAAGTGCTTAAGATACTTGATGTTCGATGAATTTAAACAACCGTGCATGAATTTGCCATTACTCAAAGAGCGACTCGCCAATTATCCTCTTCTCGACTACGCTGCAAAATATTGGGCAATTCACTCCGGCTCTCAAGCCCCAGTTGACTTTTCGTTCACTCCCAGCGAACTGGAGGATATTCTTGCTCTCTTCGACACTCATAGAACTGAGAAAGGTGGAAACTTTACGAGTTGGATTCAAGTACTTATATCTGAAGCTCCCCCTCGGGTTTCTCGAGAAACTAGTCCGCTTTACTACGCTTCGTCATTTGGATTACTTCCTGTCGTAGAGAAGCTAATAAAAAGTGGCGCCTGCATAGATGTGTACGGCGGCCGAGGTCACTCTACGCCTCTCCAGGTTGCTTGTTTCAGGAATAAGCCCGACGTCGTTCGTGCTTTGTTAGCTGCGGGCGCAGACCCAAACTCAACGAATGAACGGGGCATTTCAAACATCACATGGACACGCAAGAACGGGCTCTCTACAATTGAACAGCTGTTGTTGGACTATGGTGCAGTCGATTTGAACGAATCAATCGGTGGAACGCACGCGGGCCCTAGAAACTTCGATATGTGGGTCTGTTGTTGTTGCGGCAGTACGAACATCGCGGGTCACCAATGCTCCGATTTTTGCCCTACCTGCGGGCACTACCGGTGTGACAGTTGCCCAGAATCATAGCATGGATTTCTGTAATCAAACTCTTGTAAGAGACTTTATTTGAGTCAGATTTGCCGTGAAAACTGTGGAAAACTCAGGCTTAATCATGTCTGGGATGATACAGTTGGCAAAGCGTCAGTGTAGCGCGCCCTGATCCGTCATCTTTACTAGTCATATAAGGAATTCAGCTTTCTAGTAGGAATGCGAAACCAAGAATACATTTCTTGAAATGTATAACTACGCTTTTCTCACGTCCTATGACAAAGCGCTACTATAGAGTCGAAAAGAAAGGGGTATTGTTATGGATGGCACCGAGATCTCAATGGACTCAATTTGATGTGCGTATCTCGTGTGTAGTTGACTACTGATAAAAGCAAGCATGCTCGTGGGTTAACTGAAGTGATACTTCCACGTCGATCTTGTCAGGCCAGATCCCATCTCCGTCTTTGAAACTGAGCAACCGCTGCTTCAGCTCTGAGTACTTGAGTACATATCCCTTACCCTGAATACTTTTCTCACTTTTGCTGATGCAGCTTAACAACCTACACAAGCAAAATTTCACGGTGGGGCCAATCCCAAGGGCTTCCATCATCGAAGTATAAGCTTTCGAGGCTCAAGATGACACCTCCCGTCCAAAACATCCAACAAATGCGCGCTCCCAATATACGTAAATCGGCCATGCTCCAGCGGCGTCAGTGTGACAGCGTACTCATAGCCCACCAGCACCGCGATACAGTCCCCAGGTCGGCTGGCCTCCGGCACTAGAGCAATATGCCCCTCGTACGTGAAGCAGATCCGATGCTCCTGTGGTACAAGCTCGAGGATCCTGCTCCGCTTCACTGCGTCCCAGTCCGGTCCCGCCAATGGGCCATCGGCCAGCTTCTCGAGCAGTTCCAAGGCTCGCAGGTATGGCGTCGTGGTCGTATGCTCGTTGACAAGATTGAAAGCCAGCGCCGCGAGCCGCATGAACGCGTCGACGCGATTGACGGGTTCCGGGTAGCGACACGTATCGGTGTCGAAAGCAAGGCGTCTCACCTCGCGGTGCCATTGCAGCACATTACGGACGTGCACCGCGTTGTCCTGCTGCTTGGTGAGCGCCGGCCCGATTTTGGCGATGCGGCCGACCATGGCGCCTTTCATCGCGAGCTCGAAGATGTCGAGTCGGTACGCGACTCTCGGACGCTGGGTGGAAGCCTGCGCGCTATCGAGGAACAGCATGCCTGCGGAAGGACTGTACACCACATCTTCCATTTGCTTTTCGATCGTCTCGCGGAGGAACTTGACGAAGCTGCCAACGAGAGGAAATCGTTCAGGAGCAGATTGCGCCCAGGAGATGCGATATCGCCTCGGTGCAGTCCAGTCAGGCACCCACGAGGGCAAACCTTCGTATTACTGATTGTGGCGGCCGGCAGCCTCGATGATTTCCAAAGCGCTATCCAAACCTCTCCGGACCTGGCTTGCTGCGAAGCGAGTATACACCGTCGGTACACTGGCTTTGTAGTCCGGCACTGCGTCTAGGCGCAAAGGCTCTAGCATGGCGAAGATACGGTCACGCTTATCGGTCGCACCGAACGCGCGCATCCAGTCCATCGCCTCCAGAGACTTGCTATACAGTGATTCAGACTGATGTTGGTGATCGTGAGCCCGTGTCAGCCATGCCCAAGCACTCAGGATCTTCGACCTCGTCCGGAAAACGTCCTGATTGCGGCTCAACTCGGTTTTCAGCATGTGGTCAACTCCTGACGACAGGAAATGGTAGGATAGGCGCAAGGGCAAGGCATCGTACTCGTGCAAGCCAATGGCAAAGGAAGCTTGCTTCGCAAGCAGAGTCTCTTGCACGACCCACACGCGCGTGAACCATGAGTAATCGTAAATCCCCAGCCAGGCCTCGAGAACATCACGGCGCAAGCGAAGCGATGGCAACAATCTTGGATCCTGACCCTCCGCCTCCGCTTTGCAGCATTCGTCAACGAAGCTTGATGCGTCCTGCAGACACTGTACGGCCGCACGAGCGGTTTCGGTCTCCTCGCCGAGGTATATCACCACTTTAGAGGCTCGCGAATAGATCTGTGCCATGCTGCGGACCTGCTCACCCCGCTCTTCCAAGTCCTCCTGATTGATGGATAGTTGATCGATCCAGACGGTGAGATACCCGAGATGTCTTAGCGCTCGCATGGCCAGTAGCAGATTGTGGGTGATTTGCTTGCGGTATCGATCAGAGAAGATCACTTCGTGCAAAACTTCGTCTCCATCATCATGAGAAGCACGCCACGTGTATGAGAGCGCGACGTATTCCGGGAACTCGTTATCAGCGAGTGAGGCGACTATGAAACTCAGTTCCAGTGGGTCGTCAGCGCGCTCGGATTTGGCGATGCGCAGCAGTCGGATCTTAGGGACGTTTTCGCCTACCAGAGGTGCTGTTCTATAAAGCGCATCGCGGTCATCCAATTCATCTTCGTCGTCGTCGCGCAACAGCCAGTCATCAGACAACGCTGAGGGCGCCGTCTCGCGAGGTTCCATCTTTGCAAGGCCAGTTAGGCTGCGATCTGCCTGTTGGGTATTAGATCAGTGAGTGTGTTATATGATCTGCTAATCGTAGTTAGTTTCTGAAAGCAAGAACCCGTGACGATGCGATCAAGCGGGGTGAATTACAAGGCTCGCTGACAAAACTGAAGGTTCTAAATGTGAGGCGAGAGATCTTCAGGCTTGACTTTAATATCATGAAAGCGAGGCTACGTGCGAGCGCCACATCCGCCAACGGTATCGTACGATACTCCGTATACGATCCCTGCATCTACAGGTGTGCTAGGATTTTGGGCGTATATCTGAGCACGTATCGTATATTCCTTGATAAAGTGAAGCAATTAACTCCTAACTACTCCGTACATCGCGCATATTTCACCTTTGCGAACTTGTTCATCATAAATCATGTCTGAATTGTTCATCCGTCACTAGTCATCATCTTTCTCTTCATTCCAAAATTGCAATCAGCATTATCACTACATGAAGTTACTCCACATCACCGCCATCAACGTCCTCGGCCAATGGAATGAGAAGTGGCTCAGCTTGAAGCGAAGAGCGCAAGAGTTTGTTCAAGTTTTGATATGAGGTGCTTGCACTCTCAATTGTGAGAGCTCCAGGGTCGGATGGATTAGCGTTTCGCAATCCTTTTCGAGGGAACCAAGCATCGTCAGACGCTGCCTGAGCAATGTATCGCTCCAGTGGAGTATGGTTCTCCCCATGCTCGTCGCCCTTTCCGTTGAGGCCATTTTGATTGGTTTCTTCAGTATGTGACGCGCTCCTGTCGCCTGTTAAACGGTTAGAATAACACTATTGCGTCATGGTAGGCTTGTCACTCGTACTACCGGATGAATCTGAGTTCATACAACCCCAAACGCTCTGTTGGCTGAAATCGGACTGCTCAGCCCATGAGCCAATGTACGCCAGCTCTTGTTCGCGACCTTGATGCGGAGCCACGGAGTCCTGTGTCATGACTGGGCTGTGGGGCGATGGAGAAAGATTTCACAGGCTTCAACTCAACTAAAAAAGAGAAAGACTTCGAATGCATCGTGGAAGAACTCTTTATAGGCGAAAAAGTGTACTTTTGAAGGCGTGGCGGCAAAGGATGAGTTTGGGGGAACGAAGACACGGGGCAACAAGCTGCACGGCGCCGCCGCCGCGGTGTGCAAAAGGACAATGAGATTACGGTAATTCCCACGCTGAATTATGGCCACCAAAACCTGCCATTGGTTCTGAAGGAGCATGCAGTACAAAAAGCGCAGATAGCAGATCACCTATGGCACCCTAATACCCCATAGCACGCTGCATTCCTGAGCCTCGGTCACTTTTTTTTCAAGAGATTTACAATTGCAAAGTGACCCTTTTCCTCTGCAAGTTTAATGGCATATTTAAACCCCGTTCCACGGAAGACATTGCCCTTCGCTTTAGCATTCAGAAGCAACTGGACCATGTCCAAACGGCCATGCTCGGCAGCAGCCTCGATGGCATAACGGCCCTCAGAAAAAGAAGGCGCTGCGTTGACTTCGGCGCCTTTGTCGAGAAGTAATTTAGCTAGTATGACGTTGCCGAATACGGCGGCACCTTGCAGGGCAGTTATTCCGCCATGAATAGCCGGCTTCGCGTTGACGTCCGCGCCTTCTTCAAGAAGGAATTGCACAAGCTCCATGTGTCCGCCAGACGCGGCGCCTTGTAGCGCGGTCCGCCCAAATCGACGCGCCGGGCCCTCATTGATGTCAGCTCCACGGTCAAGGAGCATTCTCACCTGTTCAAAGTGTCCGCGCTCCGCTGCCAGCTGCGTTGGCGTCCTAGGCTGCCATGTGTAATACACGCTTTCTTTTGATTCCGTATCACACCACATGTAGTTAATGATTGCATTGCGCTGAGGCTCGAGAATCCGGGCTAGAATCTCATCCCATTTGTTACTAATGATGTCATGCAATGCTGAACTCGGTTCACCATTCGGTCGGTTGACAGGAGCACCAGCATCCAGAAGCCGGTTGCAAAATGCAATTTCTTCATCTCGCTTCCCGTAACGGCAGATAGCCTCGAGAGCCGTCACTCCGCCTAATAATGCGGGTGGAGCAAAGATGTTAGCCCCCTTATCCAGCAAAAGACCTGCGACGTCAAGAGAGTCATTCAATTCGAGCGCCGACTGCAATGCAGTGCGTCCTTTTCTCAGATAGGCTGGTGCGTTTATATCCGCTCCATATGAGAGGAGGAGCTCAATCATTTCCAACCGTCCCTCTCTAGCGGCTGCTTGAAGGGGATTCATTTCAAGTCCAGGTGTGTTAATATCTACTCCGGAGTCTAGTAGAAAGGCTGCCAACGATGTGTAGCCCCAAGTTGCTGCCTCGACCAAAGCTTCCATGCCTTGCTCCTTAAGGTTCACCCCAGAATCCACGAATGTTTGTAGGAGACTGAGGTCACCATGCTCGACAACTCTTCCAAGAGTATCAGGCATGTTAACATTCGCTTTGAACTTAATCAGAAGATCGCAAACATCGCGAGGATCTTCTAAATACTCCAAAGCGGTCGAAAGAGGTCTATGGTCCAAGGTGTAGCAGTCTGGGCTAACTCCATGTTGCAAGAGTGCCACTATTGCCGTGAGATGCTCCAGTCGAATTGATTCATCCAGCGCTCGCTCAAATTGGTACTTTGTAATTCCTTGGTGACGATGTATGTAGGCATGAAGGGCATGACTACCTTGATTCGCTGCACGGATCAAGTCTCCAATAGTGACACCAACAACAACGGTCCCGATCTTTTCTTTTAGAAGATTGTATATATTCCTACAGTTTATCGAAGACCACTCCAAAAGATCCGTGCCCTCCACTTTGCACGAAGTGCTGGCATCATGTTCGAGTAGCATGGCGGCAATCTCTAGGTCCTTTCTGAAGACCGCTAGTCCAAGTGCGGTATTTGCTTCATAGTATTCGTGGTTTATGTACATAACGGCATTAACATCGGCGCCAAGGTCGAGTAGAAATCTGACAGCACGAGCTGTTCCACCGGATGCTGCGTCGTGAAGAGGAGTTCGGCCATTTGACCAGCTGTCCACGGATACTCCCTTTTGGAGAAGTATTTCTGCCAACTCGAAACTATTCTCTCGAACAAGGCGATAGAACAAGTTAGCCCATTTTGTTCCTTTGTAGCAGGTTGAGTCAAGTCGAGAGAAAACCAGCTTCGTGAACTCTATATCACCTATTGAGAGTATATCGTCCAAGATGCTATCAAACTTTACCCCGCAACCTAGAAGTGCGGTCAGAAACCTGACGTTTTTAATTCGAACAGCTGACTTGAGGATGTTTATAGCGAAAGCATGAATTGTCGGTGTATTGATTTGGAGGAACCGTTCCAGGTAGTCCGCGTATTTCTGGTCAATGGCCCACTTCAGAAAGGTGTCCGTACGAATATCATCCAGAGTATTGTTGGACACAAAGTACGCTGCTAATCCGAAGAGAAACCACAGGCTGTAAGAGCCGGTCGAGGGTGGAATTAGGACCTGACCAACTTTGTCGGACAGCTCCCCCTCATATCTTTCTGGCACGATTTGTTGGAGTTTGGTCGTGAGCTGGGGAACATTTTCTAGAAGCTGGAGTTCCGAATTTGGACCGAGCAGATTCGATAAGACACCTCGTCCGGCCTCGGTCCCAAGGTAATGAGAAACGCTTGTTGGTGTCAACTGGACTTCTTCTAGAGCAGGATTTACCTGCAGGGATGTGTATTCTAAAGGTAGAGTTAGTGTCGGGGAACAAGGCGAAGAATCGCGGAGTAATCACACCCGGCTGCTCAAGTATGCACTGAAGCCGAAACCACGGCAGATTGGTCATGAGTTGAAAATCAGGACGAGCGTCGGATATCTCGAGGTTGATAAATTGAGAAAATGGAGACAGCCTTTGTTCTGCGAATTGCATCCCTGGAGTGCTACGAGCGCTGAAGCTTGGGGTTCGTCCCATTCTCGTCACTGGAGATAAACGATTTGCTGTCACCCAGTTGAAGTCACCATCGAAGGCCCACTCAGATGACAGATTCAGATTAGCTATAATAAGATTGTTAGTTCATAATCTGTGTATACCTCAGTATATCCTACAAAGGTTGTCCCCATTCTCGAGGTCGATTTCCATGGCATCATCGAGCTCAACCAGCGGTTCCTGCGCGAACGGCACCCCGAAGAACGCCTGCTCAGTCGATGATTCTCGTACAGATGCTTGAGGCCCACTAGAGTTTACGTTGTTGCCTGTGACATCGTCTAGATGATTGAGGTTCTCTCGTGAAGCAATCACAGTTATTGGTGGTGGGGTCCGGACGGATATCCTTTCGGGAGATGGATTTGCCACCTCTTCCGTAAAATTAGCAGACCGTGTGAGAATTTCATGTTGGCTTACTTACGATTCCAAGGTATTGCGGTACGCACTTCATCTTGATGGCGAGCGATTTCGCGATTGACGCGGTCAGGCGGCAGTGGTATGCCATAAAGGCAGGGCTCAGACTCCTTGCCAACTGCAGCTCGACGCAGTATCTCTTGACCAACCCAGATCCACTCCTTGGCTTTCACATTTTTAAGGTTAGGAAACCTGTATTTGTACTGTCTCTCGCTGTCATGTTCGTTTCGTCAGTCTCATGATCCAGTACCTCAATGTGGAATGGGGGTGACTTACGTCGCTTGGAAATTGTGCTTTTCCTCCATATGCGCCATAACTTGGTTCAGAGTTTTGTTCTGGGTGACGAAGAGGTCAAGTATCTCGGCCTCATATTTGGCCCAATCCAGGGTTGACTGGCCATTTTGGGACATCGTGTCGACACGACTATACAATGAGCGGACTTAGAGTTGTGCGGCTACGTGAATCTGGATAATGTTGGGTGACAAGGCTGTCGATGCAGAGTCGCAGGCAAAATGGGTCATTAAGTACCCGGCGACTGCGGCCTCCCTCTTGCCCACTCTCCATCGCGTGACAGAAGACACAACGTCCTTTTGTCGAGTGGGCGTACTTCTGAGTGTTCTTTTGGCTGATTGGCTATCGTAACGGGCCTACTCTAGCGCCATGGATCAAGCCTGTAAACTTCGCGTTGAGTACTCCGTACCTCCGTACCCACGCTCTTATTAAGCAGCTCCTCGTTTTACGGAGTCGTACGCAGGCTGTTCCACCTCAAGACAGTGCGATACACGTGCAATTACGCCTGCAATTGAGCTCTCTTAACCTCAGGTGTCTGGAGGATTTGATTCCGGATCGTTTCAAATAGATGCACACAGGGTTGACCTCGGCGAGAAGAACCAGCAAGTCCTCATCATTGGCAAACCTCTTCGCTAACAAAGCTTCTTCATCATGTGCTATCGAAACTCTCTATTTAAAGTTCTATTCACGGTATACGGTTAGTTCTATATGATCAGCAATCTCGAGCAAAGGTTTCTACAATGTCAATCGAGACCTGACTATTGACACACGACCCCTATTGACATCGGAACCTGTCATAGTCTCAATAAGCTCACCCATTTCCTCTCAATGCGTCTCTTAGGAGGAATAGATCGGTGCCGGTTCTCAATAAGAATTTCTATCGCTTAAATTCTCAGCTGCTTTCTAAATTTCCTCAATTTATGCCCGTTTCTTTATCCAGCTCCGCTCCATATCAATATTTCCGCAAAGGCTGCATTACTCTACCCACTAACCTCACGATGGCAAAGCGAAGAGCAGACATCTGTTCTTATGACCTAGAACTCGGAGATTTAGCATATAACCATCCCGAGTCGTCCAAAGCGAATACGCTATCTTCTCTCCACGCTGAAGCTAAGACTTCCGAGCACAAGATCCGGACAAGCTGCGAAACAACTGTACGATCATCAGACATTGAAGCTTCAGTTGTCAACGAGGATCCGCCAACCTATCAAGTTGGGTCTGTTACTCACCTGGACCGGCCCGAAACTGTCAACATGCCGCGGCGACTTAGGAGCTGCTCAGGAGTTACGCACGTCTCGTACTGCCATTACACTTCTCTGGTTTTCACCATTCTTTGCCTCGGCATTCTGCTTATTTTCTGCACGATGACTTTATTGTATCAAACAGCTCCAGCAGTAGTGCTTGCAGGCCTACCACAAGTACTCTCCTCAATGTACTCAGGCACTATCGCTCAACCGCAAATCAACATTGAGCAACATTTCATCATTGGTGACGAGGAACGAAATGCTAGCAACACGACGACGACAACGGTGTACGAGACCGTCACTGAGACGATTATTACTATCAGCACGATCTTGAATTCTGCATCGTCGACGCTTCAGCTTTCTACCTTGTCAGCTCAAAGTCCTTCCACTACGGCTACAGCAATCTCCATCCTTACGACTTCAGAAGCATCGAGTTATACGTTGATGACGTCGCTGCAGATAGCTGGTACCGTTACGGTTACTAGCATGCTAAGTGGTAATTTATCTACACCTCCATCAACAACGATAGTCACCACGAGCGAGCCTGTAGAGACAGTGGCAGTCCAACCATCGACGAGGTATTTCACAGGACCAAACAAGGTGGGAAGTATTCTGGGTGGACCTTGAAAGGCTAGAAGGACATAAATTGAGATGACGGGGAGTATCTTAGTTGGAGATGGTTATTGAATTGGTATCGGCCTTGCGGCGGGGCGCGGGATTGGGGGTGCTGCTTCGGAGAACGTAAATTGAACTGCTGCGACATCATCCCTGTATGAGGGTCGACCAAGAGTCAGATACTAGCTTCAGAGATTATTCATGTCTATCCTGCCCCATACACATGCATCTTATTCCAACGGCTTTCTCCGTATTCCTTTTTGTGGCGTTCAAATGTTGCTAGGTAACCTAGAGTAACTGACTGCGAAGTTCAATGGGATTGATGCCAATAAATGCAAGAAACAAGCTTACTACTGAAAAGTCTGAGTAATATGCCCATTATACGTTCCGAAGATATGGGTTTGACACGGTAATGTGAAGTCAGCTACGGTATGCTGTTGCTGTCCTACCCCAAAGTACAACATCGGTCCACCGATTCTCCGACCCAGATGCATCAAACCTCAAACCCGAGGCGGGAATAACTGTCAAAGACTGTCAAATGACACCAAACTTTAAGGAGAAAGTCTAGCAGTCCCAGTGGGCTTCAAGTTAATAAATTGACCCAATCCTTTGGATAGGATTGCTTTCCTGGATGCGTCGAAGACAGTACCGGAACCGCTCCGCCTTCTTTGCTGCTGACGGGCACGAGAACTTCCTGAAAGAGCAGAACTGTCGGAAAATGCTCGGTCTGCAACGCCAAATGCATTGCCTGTGATGTCGGTAAATGTCAGAGCTATAGCCATTGTCGGGATATTTCAATGACCAACTCAGGCGTATCTACGTCGAAGGGATTCCAAAACCCTTTTTCGCAGTAGGTTGTCTGTCCATTGCCTAATGATAACGCTATAGGTGCGATCTGCAGTCGGCATTCTGAACTGGGAGATGATAAGCTTCTCCACTTCATCACCTTGTAATATGGGAGGTCACCGGTTTACCCAGCAATGTGCTGTGGATTCGGCACCATGGGTGGACGCTTCGGTTCCATACGCGGATGCTTGTTTCCATTTCATATCAATATTCACGCGGGTTTCTGTGCCGATGTGGGTTGAGCTACTGCAGGTTCATGGGTTTTGTCTGATATCGCTGGAGAGTTTCGTGGAGTTGATCAACCGAGTCTCTGTATATCTGCATCATTGCGCCGATCATCAACCTGCGCTCTGCTGAATTAAAAGCAACTTTCTGTTGCTGTCCTCATTTCTTCTTTTTTTCCTTAGCCGATACCAAAGCCATGGCCACGGAAGCTCTGGCGCAGCAAGCCGCCATCCAACATGGACACATCGACGAAAGCATAGTCCCTGGTACCGTTTATCTCGTGGATTTGGATCAAACAAGCAGAGCTCGACACTCTACTGCTCATGAGGACATCATCTTGGTACCAACACCTTCGAATGATCCGGATGATCCTCTGAATTGGTCTCCGAGACGTAAACTCTTATCGCTGATTTGCATGTGCGTCTATGTTTGGTTCACTGGAATTGCAAACTCGGTCGTGTACTCTGTTCTTGTTCCACTCAGCGAAGCCACAGGACTTACGATCAACGACTTGAACTCGGGCACGGGCTATCTTTTCCTTCTAGCCGGCTGGGGGCTTCTTTTCTTCCAGCCTTTTGCTCTACAGTACGGCAAGCGCTTGACCTATCTCATCTCCACTGCCGCTACCATAGCTTTCACAATCTGGGGCGCTCATGCCAAAGGCAACGGCCAATGGATTGCAAAGAACATCTTGGGAGGGTTCTTCGCGTCTCCCATCGAAGCGCTGCCCGAGATTTCGGTAGCAGACGTCTTCTTCGCACACGAGCGAGGCACGTACATGGGCGTGTACGCGTTCGTGCTGGCAGGCTCCAACTTCTTCGCGCCGATCATCTGCGGCTTCATCAACGACAGCATGGGCTACCGGTGGGTGTTCTACTTCCCGGCCATCTTCTGCGGCGCCAGCTTCGTCTTCCTGTTCTTCTTCATGGAGGAGACCAACTACGACCGCAAGACCGTCGGCGTCGTCGAGGACGAGTCGCCGCCGCGCTCGCCGCCCGCAGCGTCCGAGGAGAAGGTCAACTACTATGTGGCGCCGACCTCGCCCGTCGAGCTCGAAAAGGGTGAAGGTATAGGCGACTCGCGCGCCCCGTCGGCGGCGGCAGACGCGCACCAACCCACGACATACAAGCCGAAGACGTACTGGCAGAAGCTGTCGGTGAAGCCGGAGCGACGGCCGCAGCGGATGCCGTACATGGTGTTCCAGTCGCTGCGGCTGGTGAGCTGGCCGGTGGTGTTCTACGCGGGCTTCAGCTACGGCAGCTACCTGATCTGGTTCAACGTGCTGAACGCGACGGCTTCGCTGCTGCTGTCGTCGCCGCCCTACAACTTCTCCGCCGCCATGGTTGGCCTCAGCTACGTCAGCTGCATGGTCGGCGTTGCCGCCGCAAGCTTCTACACCGGCTTCTTGTCGGACTGGTTCGCCATCCGCCTCGCGCGCCGCAACAAGGGCGTCATGGAGTCCGAGCACCGCCTGTGGTTGTTCACCGTCTGTTTGATTGTGCTGCCGTGTAGCTTGATCCTCTGGGGTGTCGGCGCTGCGCACCACGTTCATTGGTTCGGCCTCATCTTCGCCATGGCGACCACCGCGTTCTGCAATACCTCAGGAATTACCCTTAGTGTCAACTACCTGGTGGACAGCTATAGGGACTTAAGCGGAGACGGCATGACCAGTGTGATCATCATCAGAAATACCATGAGCTTTGCAATCGGGGTAAGTTTGGCTCCTTGGTCAACATTCGTGAACCCGGTGTATTGACAATCGAGATAGTATGGTATTACTCCTTGGATCGATCATCTCGGAACTCAAAATTGCTTCATCAGCGCAGCCTTTATAGGTCTGGCAGCTAGTTCGGCCTTCTTGATTATGACGACGTGGGGTAAGAAGTTCAGAGAGGAGCGGAGGGTGAAGTATTGGAATCTTGTCAGAAAGAATATCGAGATGGGTATGGTGCACTGATGATGTGAAAGTCAACTCAATGATCAGCTTGTAGAGAAGAGTAGAAGAGTTTTGATTTCCCAACCGCCCTATGTACTCACGCTTAATAAGAATAATACATACGCCTGGCGGATGCCATCTTTCGAATTGACCCTTGAAATAGTGGCTCCGCTGTTCATGGCCTCCCCTTGCTATGCTAGCCGAAAGCTAATAAAACAACTGATTTTGAAGCTCGTAATCCTTCATATGCTAAACTCCGCGCTAAAATTGCATATATATTGAAATTATGCCGATCAGGAGTGCTCGATTGCGAGGGCTGATTCTCGATCACGTCGCATGCCTTCAAGGACTTCGCTGAGTCCACCCTGCCGAAGTCGTTCCAAGACCAGCTTCATGCCTTCTTTCGCATTTGGTTGACTCCTGGACGTTCTTCGCAGTCCGATCGCTTCGATACTCCTTTGAAGGCTAGCCTGGGACCAGCTCAGGAAGAAGCCAACTTTCTTCTCATGGCCTTCATCGTCTTCGGCCTCTGCTGCAACAGCGCGATGCCTTCTCAAGCGCTGTCCTAACCTTGACTTCAGAGTGACGGTGGTGGTTACATCGGTTCGATCTGCTGCATCCGTGGTGAATCGTTCGGCTGGCTTGGCCATATCGGAGAATGTGCTTGGCAGAGCTTGAAGTCTTCCAATTGGTCCTGGAACATAGACTTGTCGCTCAATAACACTGAGCACGCCAGTCCACTCAAGGTTTCGTGATTCTGTTTTCATCCATCCTTCTTTGATGTCGACGGTACTGCGCTCTAGGATGTAGCTCTGGGAATTGCCGGTGACGGCAGAATGGCCTAGAATTGACCGAGGGAGGAGTTTCAGGATCGTAGAGGGGACTTTTGACTTTTTGAGATGCAGCCTGGTCGTGTACAGTCGCTGGGTGACAGGATCGAAGGTGCGCTCGATGACATCGCTCGAGAGCACATGAGTGCTATAAGGATTGGGATAACGGAGGAAATAGGCGAGGGATACAGTCGGAAAAGAGAAGTCGTAGGTGTGCGATGAAGTGTAGAACTTCACCATGGTGGTTACAAGGGGACGGACAGGTGGGATGATGTGGATGGAAGGTGGCGGAAAGCTTTTCTACGGTTTTGAGGTTATGGACAAGGGAGATAGCTCGCCGCCCGGATATTCACAGGCGGCTCGCATGCCTGAGTAAGCAGATTGAGAAGGTGATGATGAAGGGGCAAAGGAGGACAATGGGAGATGGGGATAGGAGTTGAATGCTGGCGACGAGGAATTTGCCGTTGATTGAAGCCTTCGGGCTTTTGGAATCCTCCATCTCTCGAAAGGGCAACGGCTCGTGCGAGACTTTGGCAGCCATCGACGATTGGTCAACCCCGCACTTTCACCGCAGTCACCTCAGGTAAATTACCTTTGCTTCCGCTTCGTGCTTTCTCCGGGTGTCGAGAGCAAGTGCCGCCAACTGACCATTTCCGTTATGTGCTGTTAATAAATCTGCGGATGAACTTCTTCGGGCGACTCTGGCAAAACGTGATAGAGTGATCCAAGTGAGGAAATTCGAGTGATATGGCCTGGAATAATCACAGTCTTGTTGGGTGATGGAATTCTTAGCAATTGTTTGGTATTGAGTAGAGCAAAAAGGCTTATGTAGTCGTGGCCTATCTGAGGCTCAATGTGCTATGGAATTTATCCATCTTTCCGGGTATGAGATTGGTATATGCCCATGACCGAACAGTGCAGTCTTCGACTCCAAACGCCACGCTTTGCGTATGGCCCCATGTTACCGCCTTAGCTTCCGGACGCCAAATCTACAAACGAATCCGATGAACCTGTTACTTGTCGGCCTGTTTGAAGATCTTTTTGTTACTAAACGTCGGCGACGACCCTGCCTCGATCAACAATGACCTGTTCGTCCAGTTTCTTGACAATATCACCATATTCCAACTTCTTCCACGTCGTTATTCGTCCCTCATTCGCGTCGTACTCGAACACTCTTATTCTCCTAATGTAACCATCATAGCCACCGTAACCTCCAAAACCGGAACCACCGGCATAGCAAAGCCATATTTTGTCGTTCTTACCGCCCTTGGACTTTATGCTTGAACCTGAGGACGGCGACAAGGCGTTACTGGCAGGAGGATCGGAACGTGTATCAGTGTCGTCTTTTGATGATCTCGACGACTCGGAGATGACTTCTTGCCGTGACTTGAGTATTGGATGTGCACCGGGTTTGCCCTCGCTCAGAAGGCAGTAGTCGTTTACGTGATCATGTCCGCAGCTCACCACCGGAATATTCATTTCCACGAGCGCATCACGGAAGCCAGAGTTGTATGATGGTGCCGTCACACCCTCGACACGTTTACCAACAAAAAGACCACCATCGCGGTACTCTGGGAGCGGAATGTGGATGAAGGCCATATCGAGATGGATGTGTGGGTACTTGGCATTTTTGGCCTTCAGGCTCTCTGCAGTGTCTTTGAACCATTTGATCTGCTCCGGTTTCAGCCAGTCGTAACCTGGATACTTATTCTCGTCAGGAGTATAGCTGTGAGTGTCCAGCAAGTACAACGTCAAGGCTGGATACTGGGTGGAGTGCCCAAGTACCTCGACGTAATAATTTCCCACGCCTGGAATCGTATTTGGGCCATGCATCGTCAGCGAGTATGGAAGGGAAGCGAGAGTTTCGACAGTAGCGGCACGGGTGATGGAGCCTTCATCGTCGTGGTTGCCAAAAATACACGCATAAGGGATCTTTCGGGTTCGGTTGGTGAAGAGTTCGGCGAACTTGAAGATGGCACTTTGCGCATCAGGTGCCGTCCCGCCGTTGACTTGGTCTCCAGAGAGTACAACGAGGTCGGGCTCCTCAAGGTCCAATTGATGGCGAATGAACTCGAGGGTTCTGGTGTCGGCTTCGCATTTGCGGCCATTCAATTCTGGTGGCTCGGGGTCTCTGCAGATGCCTAGGCCGGTGCTCAAGTGAAGGTCTGAGACTTGCATGATCTTGAATTTGCCGTTTTTTTGTATTCTTGGAACATACTTTTCAACTTTCGCCGGTAAGCCTCGTCGAATGGTCAATCTCGCTTCGATCGCATCTTTGTCATTGTCCACCAGGATTGGTAGGTCTTTGATTTCCCAGCCTTCGCGTGGCTCTACTGCGTCGGCGCCAAAAAGTACGTCCACAGCAGTCACGGCATTTTTGGAGTCTATGTCATGACGCTTGCTACTTCGCTTCAGCCAAATACCACCATCGCGCTTCTCCCACTTCTCTGCTTTATCTGCCGTCTCTTGTTTGCTTGGGTCTAGCCTGCCAATCTTCACGTCCATCACCACTTTATCCTCGGGTTTGAGGTCTTCTTCTCGTTTCCTTTGCACGTGAACGTACGCCTTGGCGAGCCATGTCGACTTGAGGTAGAGATCTTTCTCTATTCGATGCCACTGGTCGGGGTCCAGTTTACATGAACCGATTGAGCAAGTCCTGACGGTGATATCTGTGATCACCAATCCAGGATGATGCGAGGGAAGGTGACTGTGTATTGAGGCAGGTAGGACTCGATAGCGGCTATCTAGGAGATAGACGAAGAAGAAGATGATGGAAACAAGGATGCCGAGCTGCAGAGAAGATCGAACCTGAGAATGCGTCAGCAGTCGGCGGCGTGACGCGAAGTCTGTTCGCCCTACAATTCTCCTTGTCATTTTGTGTCTTGATGCCTGGAACCGGCCAAAGGTTGAGATGGATGGTTGATGGATGTTTTATCTGTATCGTTGCGGTGATAGCACACGAGCCATCATAGTGAGTGACTTGCGCTTGCGGTCGTAAGAGCAGTCTGCTAGCAGATCGGTCGGCAGAAATAGGCGTACGTAGGTAGTACTTAAATGCAGAAGGTGAAGCAGGGAGCTCAATTTGATGAGACTTGTCCATCTTAATGCAGTTTGGCTTGGCGGGCACGAGCTCCCCAGATTTTCTGCAACGAGTACGCCATCCATGCAACTAACTCACCACACCTCCTGCAGCTCATTACATGAACTTTCTTCTGGTATGAGAGCTTTTGGAAAGCTGAGGCTCTCGGCACTTCCATCCAGGAACCATTTTCAGCAAGGTATCCGTCTCATATCCGCCGACAGCAGAGTATTTGCAGGTAAGGTTCGTCAGCTCAAGATGGCAGCTTGTCCCGAACTCTAACGTGAAGCAGAAGGAGACTACGTACTGCTTCGTGAAGTTCGAGATAAATTCAGCATCCTTACGAAACCTCTACATCAATCAAAATCCGTTCATAGTCATCATGGATATATTAGTCACAACGACATTATTGGAAAGAGGGTATGGGAAACTGTGGAAACAAATAAGGGTGTCAGGGTAACCCTTCATGAGCCAACATTAGATGAATATGTTCGCCATACTCCGAGGCTCGTTACTCCTGTTCGTTATCCCGCAGCATTGAATTTCTGGGCTATTTAGCACGACATGCGGGCACGATGGCTAACCATATTTCAGATATATCCTTCCGATGCAAATGTGATTGTACAACTACTTGATCTGCATGCTACAGTTTCGCCATCACAGACCTCAGATGAACCGGATTCGCCGCGGTTAGAAATACTCGAAGCAGGAACAGGGCACGGAGGATTAACACTTCATCTTGCCCGTGCTGTCCACCCGGCAAATCCCCCTCTGTCTCCCAACTTCCAAAGCCCTGGTTCTCCAGATGAGGAGCTGGAACGTTGGCATCAGTCGCGCCGAGCGATTGTTCATACTGTTGATGTCAAAGAGCGTTACTCTAAGCATGCTAGATCAATCGTGCGAGGTTTTCGGCGTGGTGTGTACTACGGAGACGTAGATTTCCACGTCAGCGATGTATCAAGCTTCATCGAAGACCAATTCTCGAAGCGGTCTAGTAAGGAATCATTTCTCAGCGCTGCAATTCTCGACATGCCGTCTGCGGATGACCATCTACAGCTGGTTTCCAAAGCCCTACGTGTGGATGGAAAATTGATTGTATTCAACCCGAACATCACCCAGATCGCTGACTGCGTTCAACATCTGAAACGAGAGCGCTTGCTTTTGCGTCTGGAGAAAGTATTGGAACTGGGAGTTGGTATAAGTGGCGGTAGAGACTGGGACGTCCGACTTGCGCATGTACGAGCAAACCAGGCGAAGCAACCTTCGGAACTTGCAGGTGATCGGGCCACGACTGGGAGACAAAACCAATCTCTCAGTGAAGACGAACGTAGAACGTCGGAAGACGAAGAAGATATGTCTGAAGAGCACGAAAACAAACAGTCAATGACTACTGACTCTCAAGAGCCTATCGTTAGCGAGCCTCAAGAGAATGGAGTTGGAAAATTGGCGATGGTCTGTCGCCCGAAAGTAGGGAAACTAATTATTGGAGGTGGCTTTGTAGGATTATGGACTAAGATGAGAGAATGGTAGAAGAACTCGTTATGTTCCTACCAACGAGGTTTGTTTACCCAATACTCATATACCTGATACCCATATGTAAACGTCGTTCTTGCTAGCATGTGCTGACGAAGATGATCCGAGATACAGGACGATCGATCAGTGTTCCAATCTAAAAGGAGTATACCGTACGACTTCTGGAACTTGTTGTATTACTTTAGAGAACAGAATCGCTTCCTCTGCCTCTTAAACATTTTCCGAACCTATCCCTTAGGAAGACATGAAGTGTCTACTTGATCAAGTGTGTGTTATAAAGCCTTTGATCGGAGTGAAGATTGAAGTAGAAGTTTTGACTTTGAAACTTCAAAATTGATATGGTTACCTAGTTAACTGGTTAATCTGAAAATGACAAAGTTTCGTTGTTTTAAGCACGCGCACCGGCATCCGCGCACACCGAGACTTGTCATAACACGCCGTGCCGTTGCACTACAACGAAGAGTAAACAGACACGGCAAGGATATTTCGATTGTATGACATTGCCATAGAGGCATAATCTGCAGAGGCATAATCTGCAGAGGCATAATCTGCAAATGGGTCGATTCGCAAGGTTTGGAGAACGTAAGGATGTTTTGGCTTGGACGCGAAGCTATGTCACAGTACCTTATTAAGATACAAAGGTGGAAACAAACCTCCGTTCACTGTTCCCTATTTGTAGTCCTCAAAACAATGGCCAAATCCCTAGCGATTGCCTACCATCCTTGCCGGAGAACAAAGGTAAAAGAAGGGATAATACTTTCATCTACTATACTCTCACCATTCGATCTATGCAGACGCCTCTAAATGCAGAGGAAAGATACTGTCCAACAGAAAATTACGAACCATACTTTTCCATACAATTGTACGACATCTCGGGGATACCGAACATCCAGTGTCGAAGCAACTGAAAGTGTTGAAGATGTAAAAGCTGTTGCGGATTATTGCCGGCTTTAGTTCGTGCTTGGTGGTTGTAATCCCGCCTTTAATGAACAGTGCTAAAGCAAGTATCGTAATTAGATCAACGTTTACGCCGAGAGAAATCCAAAAAAGGTCGGCGCGGCTCTCGGGACGCCTTCACAGGCTGTTCAGGGTTTACCCGGGACGTATTGTTCCTGACTTCTGGGTTAGACTTTCTAGCGATCTCCCGCACTCCACCCTGGTAAATCCAAAAGTTTGAATCGAGGGCTTGGTTCACTAGCTTCAGCTTCCCTAGGCGATTGGCGAGTTCTACCGGTGTGAGTACCGTTTCGACATGAGACTCCCCTGCAGAGTAGGCGACCTTGGCCGTTGCATCGCACTTGGCGCCAGCATCGACCAGTATCTTTATAATATCGAATCGATCGTGTTTGACGGCGTAATGCAAAGATGTGCCCCAAGAAGAGTAAACTTGATTAGGATCTGCGCCGTTGTCAAGAAGGAACCGCACCATTGACGCATATCCCGTAGAGCCAATGCAAGCGTGCAAAGGAGGCCGGCTCGGGGAATTAACTTCGGCGCCGTTTTCGAGAAGAAATTTTGCGACGTATATCAAATAGTCTTCAGCTTTCCCAGGCTCCAGCATAGGGAGGCTCTCTGTTTTTGTCGCTGCGACAGATGCCAACTCTGATTTCTCGCCCAGTGTAGGCTTAGCGCCAGCTTGAACAAGTTTGCGGGCAGTACTGACATCCCAGTCTAGAGCATGGGAAAATGTCCCAGCCGTTTTCTCAAATAGAGCTAGAAACCCTGATGGCACCGCCCATGGTTTGACTCCCACGACGTTGACATTCGCGCCAGCCTTCAGCAGGTAATCGAGCCATTCCGAATCTCGAAGCGCTAGAGCGGCTATAATAGCATAAAGGCTTCTTCCGCGGCTCGTACTGAGAGAGAATCGCCTGTTCACATCGCCACCTGACATGGTAAATTGTCGAATCCATTTCACCATCGCGGCGATATTTCGGTTATGTTGTTCTGGAAGGATTGCTTCGATTCTTAAATCGCTCATGACATAATCCACAGTGGCCTGGTATGCTGTCCCGTACCTAGGACCCACCTCTGAATCGGGCACGCTGATAAAATTCTGTACAAAACCTTCTCTTTTCCCTTTCTCTCTAGTACTTTCAAGCCCGATATGCTCGAACTCCAAATCCCACGTGAATTCATCACGCTCACGAGGGCGAGCTTGAATTTCTGTCTGGTTCCAAGCCTGGCTAAAAATTGAGAAGACCATTGAAGATGGAGGCGCTGGCATCTCCCTCGGGGCCTTCGGGATCGGCGGAGGAGTCGTACTGCCTTCATTACCCCGTTCTGCCTGGTTCAAGCTTGATGAGATCATTAAAGATGGAGACGCTGGTATTCCCTTCCGAGCTTTTAGTCTCCGTCGAGAAGTCGTATCGCCTCCATTACCTTGTTCTGTCTGGTTCAAGCTTGATGAAACCATTAAAGATGGAGGCGCTGGCATTTCCCTCGGGATCTTCAGGGTCAGCGGAAGAGTTGTCCTGCCTTCATCACTCTGTTCTGTCGGCTGGAGAGGAGAGCGTGCTGCTGAGCCGTTTGCTCTTACTCGTTCAGTAGCTCCATCTAGGTAACTCTCATGGAACATCCAGGCTTCATCACCACCGCTTGTGATTTCTTGAATGCTAGCGTCACTGGTGGGCCAATTATCGCAGTCTCCTACAACTGATCCAGCATAGGAGGTTAACTCATCGAGATACTTGCGGAGTATGAAGTCAGACTTATCACTTGAAGCCTGGGCGCCTTGTGGAAGCTGTGCTTGTAGTCGATGAATCTCGGCGAGGATGTTTTCGGTGTTTAATTTAATGTCCCCTGTTTCCTCGAGGATAGCCTCTGTATCCTTCTTTACTTCGCGCGTCAAGGACCTGTCATTTATTTAAGGTTAGTCAGTTCCATGTCTGGTTCGTTACAATCAGAAAAAGAATCATTCTCCCAATAATCTATCCGCGGGAAGAAATAAGAAGTATCCGAAAGATATTGAAAGGACATGAGCACTGACAATGTAATCAAATCAACGGCCAGGTCCAAGGCCCCTTTATGCGCAGCCAATGTGCTCCGATAGCCGTTTATCGTCTCTTTACCGGACCAGACATATTTCACTCGAACTTGGAGCCTTTCAGAATTGTATTTTTGCAAAGTAGCATCCAGCCGTGCCGTAACTTCGCCGCAGTTCTTCAGTATGTCTTCAAGAGTTTGTGGGACGGTGACACCGGACTTCACATCGTCTGCAAGCATTTCCAAAGCAGCCCTCACAGACCATAGCTCGCGAGAGATTGCGTCCATGTCTGCACGCGCTTCTCGTACCTGGCGCATGAATTGCTCAACATCCTTAGCGACGCGCCCAATTGTTGCGGCCAGGCCGACGGCAGACCCAGCAAGGGACAGTGGATCCGCCATGGTTCCCGGTGAGACACCCTGTCGCGTGAGGAGTAGATATTCAATCCTAGTGCCGTCTATGGGAAAGGACAATCATCTTAGTTTCAAGAGTAGAGGTGAACGTGGAGGCAAGTTTGTTCGTTAGGCTGGAGGCTTTGTGGAACGATCGACCCCGCTTTCAGCCTCACTCCATTCACCAAAGAGACATGTACCTCAGTGGTAGGTACGGGTGAACTGCTCTACAGACTGAAACTACCTTAGAGTACGTACCTAGAGATTATGCGTTTTTGGAGCTGTCTCAAAATCTCCTTGTATTTGCAGCTATTCCCAAAGGAAAACATATTTTACGACGACGTTTGAAATTCATGCAAAAAAACACTTCATTCTTCGCGCGATTAAGTCATAAGCGAACATCGTTAGGCCATACTTGATTACTGATCTCAAATTGCGCACTTAAGCCAATATTAAAGCTAGAGCGAACCAAGTGCCTTTCCTGCGAACTATCCAACGCCGTTGGCAAGTTTTATCTCCCCGACCTCCAAGGTTTCAACTTTCCAATTGTGACATCGGCCGAGGCTCTTGCCATAAAGGCAGCTGTCTCATTGCTGGCCTAAACTTTTCGTTGAGTAAATCCACTTTGGGTTTCGGAAGCTGCGTCCAATCAAGCTACATTCGTATTCGAATATCAGTAATACCTTCGTACATAAATCTCTGAAGACGCAATGATCCCACGACGATTCCAGTTCAGTTTTCACAAATATCTCCATCACCCTTTCCCGACTCTTCAAAGAATTTGATCGTATTTGAACTTCCTCCAACATGCCTCTCTGGGTTGTCTATCATCCACCCGGAACCTTCGAGGACGACGAGACTAAGCAAGCACTGGCCAAGGATATCACGGACTGGTACAGCACTGGGCGTGGTACTCTTCCAAGGTTTTACGTCGTCGTGAACTTCATTCGGCTTCCTGTCAATTCCGTTTGGGTTGGAGGCGAGCTTCGAAAGGACAAACCATTTATTCGCCTCACGGTGGACCACATTGCTGTCCGCGTACCCGACGACGATGCCCAATACAAGAGGATCATGCAAGGAATTAGTGCTTTTTTGAAGCCTCACATCGCAGACAAGGGCTATGATTGGGAAGTTCATGTTGACGAGACGGAGAGAAGGCTTTGGCATATTAATGGCATAAATCCACCGCCTTGGAGAAGTGAAGAGGAAAAGATGTGGCACAAGGAGAATAGACCTGTGCCTTATGAGACGAAGCTATGATATTGTGGAGAGGCTCATGCGATGCTGTGTAGAGTCAAATAGGCATATACGGAGTAGTCTTGGCTCCAGACCATCCAAGAAATAAACTGAGAAACTTTTACAGACGTATATGAAAAAGCAAGCATCTACTCATAAAACGGAGTAGATATAACTTTGTAATAACGTGAAAAGGTGACATGTTCGGTATTTCAAAGGCACTCTTCTAAAGAACGGGTTAAATCTAGTTGGTACGGAGTACGGTAGCGGTGAAGACGCCACAGTTCCTCGCACCGCCACTGCCAAGTTGCAATGCGAACTTCGAGGACTTCCATGTGCGAATTCTAGCATCACTCTAATACCTTGCGTTTACGGCTGCCGATGGTTTGGAGTTAAACTTAAGCATCCAAATATGGACCTCGGAGAGCATGAGGGAGGCTCTCCCTGGGATGGTAAGTCGTCAATTATTTCTCGGCGCATCTCAAATTCGTCGTTTCGATGAACCGCAGGCGGCAGTATTCCGTCAACTTGGAACACCTCCGTCACAATGCGTGGATTCCTTGAGAGTAGGAGCTAACAATCTCATAGATGTTCCGACACAAGGAACTAGCTCTAGCCAAGGAGCCACGCAAACGACCGAGGAAAGCACAGCAAGCTTAGGTATGGCAAGCGATGAATCCACAATGGTAGCAATTTGCTCACACACATCCGGCTTCATCACAGGATCAAGCCAAGCATCAGTGCAAAAGACATCAAGTACAGGTGGTCGATTGGCTGGAAGGGCATCACGAACACCCAAGCGCGTTGGTGGACAAACTACTCGACTGGAGGCCGTAGATGATTCTCTGGGTCCTCTAGGGCCACTAGGCGATAGCTTCGTTGCAGCGGCACAGTCAGAAGAGACATTAGTTGAGAGCCCGGTGGAACAGCAGATACCAATTCGGGCATCTAGACCACCAGCTTCAACATCGCAAGCTCCGGTTCGGACTATGAGAGGAGATGAAGGTGATGAAGACGAAAACGGCGACAATATTTCTCGACCGAGAGTACCTCCACCAGTACAGCCTCTAGTTAGTGACACACCATCAAGACAGGTACAACCTAGTGTCAGTGTTGTTGAAGCCGCGAAACCTACGTTCCATATAACGGTTGGCGATCCACACAAAGTAGGAGGAGCAACTGGCGCACACACAGAATATATGGTGAACACAAGGGTAAGTAGTGAGATCGATGAGACTGCACATCAAAAGTTAACTGATCTCAAACAGACAACGTCAAAGGCGTACCGCAACTCCGAGTTCACGGTCTCCCGACGCTTCCGCGATTTCCTTTGGCTTTACGAACAACTCCATGATAACAATCCTGGACTTATTGTACCGCCTCCACCAGAAAAACAAGCAGTGGGACGATTTAATGTTGACTTTGTGGAATCCAGGCGTCAATCTTTGGAGCGAATGCTAAACAAAACCGCTGCTCACCCGACCCTTCAACATGACGCAGATTTGAAGCTATTCCTGGAGAGCGAATCATTCCATGTTGACCTTAAACACCGGGAGCGCAAGGAACCACTGGTTGGGGAAAGCAGCAAAGGAATGCTCAGTTCAATCGGCATTGGCGGCAGTGGTGTCAAATTTGTGGAACACGATGACTGGTTCCATGATCGAAAAGTTTATCTGGACGCTTTGGAAAGTCAGCTCAAAGCTTTGGACAAGGCTGTTGATACGGTTGTGACCCAGCGTAAAGGCCTGGCCGAAGCTGCTGGAGATTTCTCGGCCTCATTGCACTCTCTGGCAAATGTGGAGCTCTCGCCATCACTCTCTGGCCCGCTTGATGGTCTATCAGATCTACAAGTTCGCATCCAGGAACTGTATCAACGACAGGCGCAACAAGACATTTTAACTCTTGGCATTGTCATCGACGAGTACATCCGCATGATTGGTAGTTGCAAGACGGCATTCAATATGCGGCAGAAGAGTTACTATGGCTGGCATGCTGCGGAAGCAGATTTGGCAAAGAAGAAGACCACTCAAGATAAATTGCTCCGGCAAGGTCGTAGCCAAACTGATCGTCTGAATCAGCTGTCTGCCGAAGTGGCGGATGCAGAGAAGAGAGCACATCAAGCTAGGCTTCTATTCGAGGACATGGGTAGGATATTGAGGACCGAGCTTGATCGCTTTGAGAGAGAAAAAGTTGAAGAGTTCAAGAGTGGAGTCGAGACATACTTAGAGACGGCCGTGGAGGCGCAGAAGCAGGTTAGTGGTGACATTTTCTGTTGGAGCCTAACTTGTGCTGACCATAACTACAGCTGATCGAGATCTGGGAGACGTATCTCATGCGTCTTGATGCAGAAGATGATGAAGGACAATTTCCAAGGCACCCCGCTCCATCATCCACCGTTGATGTTGACGCTCAGCAAGCAACAGACGAGCGACCAGTGAGCCAAGACACAGATAGTACAGAAGCAGACGCACTCATTTCGGCTGCTGCTACTCGAGATCTTGATGATTAGAGTAGAAGTACAATGTGAGGATACTTGGACTTTCGATGAGGTGATAAGGTTCTAGGAAATGGTTTGAGATTAATATCAGTCGTTGCCAACAGCCTGCCTCGTTGTCAAGGCTAGGGCTCTCCTGCATCAACGTTGTCTTTCTTTGAGCGTCGAACTGGACATAGTAACTCTAAATCATACACAGTAATTCGTAAGCTGATTGCGACATCTATTCCTGGCAGGCTGAATAGCCAAACGAGGCGTATACTTTGCCCAAGCATTGAATACTTGCGATGGTACACGGCGTCGTTCCACGGCGCTAAGAAATCTGAGCCAGTTGCCATCGGGACTTTAACTCAGGGGTTCCGTAGCTTGCAGCATGGCTTTTGCTTCTTGTACAACGAAGATTCGGCTACGAATGATTGTTGACCATAAAAGTAAGTTGATGAGTCGCTCGAGAAGTACATGAAGATGTACGTCTTCTCACAAGGAACTCGCTCTATTCGGGAGCAGTTGCTCTGCAAGTCCAGACCTTTCCGTCTCTCACGTAAGTGGGACCTTACGAAAGTAGCCATACCCACACTCATTTCCGATGGAATGATTCACCATCAAAAGATATCGTCACCAGTTTGCGACTACGGCGACCTCGCTTACCGGTTCTGGCGTCCCGCGCGTTTCCACCGGAAGGATGCGAATTACATGGATCACTGTTCGTAGCTTCTGATGCAAGCTGCAAATGTCTGATAGTCAAAATTCGTTTCGGCACGCAATGCAGGCCTTAACGCTGCTTGAGCGGGCGGCGGCAGAAGGTCAGGAAAAGGCGCAGCGCCCGGTAGGCACAGAGTGGGCGGGTGGAGCAACGCACGATGGCGGTTGACGATCTAGTGGCTCGTTAAATGCAATTGCGCTAGCAGCCATCATCACCAATCCTGGAGGCTTGAATGCGCCACGCTTCGGCGCGGACGTTTTGCTCCTTGCCCCAAATCCCGGTTCCTGCAGGGGATAGCTTCAACTGGCCTACCAAGAATAGTAGCCTCTTATCAAACCTCGCGCCAAACATTCTGCGCCCGACACTTCAATACGGCAGCTCAGTACATGGCATCATCCCGCTGCATTATCTTCGGTGGAATGCTTCACTCATCAACGGAAGTTGAATACCCTCGAGTGGCACGATGCAACTGTAAGAGACACTTCTGCCGTAAGATACGGTATTGGTAGTGCGAGGCTTCACCTCGACGCGTCGGGGCCACCACTTCACTGTACCAGGCCGCGCTTGTAAGTCACCATCAAGAGTCCGCAACAGCACGCTTGGAGGCGATCTGCTACGAATGTAGTATGGAATATCCATAGACAAAAGAACGTGCCGTCTCAGGGCCAGACTCTGAGCAGCTCTCACTGTAATAAGAAACACGACCACAGGAGCAAGAAACGCCCAATATCTAGTGGCTTGTTTAGCTCGACGAGAGTGGAAAGGCTAGAGTCACCACCGTTCGAGCCAAAACAAGGAGAATGCACAAAGCTGCGGCCCCAGGGATCTTGTTCAGGATTTGCGATACAGGATCACCCCTTTTTTGCCGGAAGCCACAAGTTTCTCGTCAGATGGCTACGGGCCAGTCGCCCACATCCATCCGAGCTTCAAGGCGCCAACAGCACATCTGGAAAGACCTAGAGCGCTGCCAGGGAGGAAAGACTACGGGCCCGGGGTCTTTTATCTACTCTCAGGATCGACACTCTTTTATCATATCCCTCTCAACATCATCCAGGTCCACCTGTGGTACCTCTTCTGTCGTTCGCTACTGACCACTGTCTCTCGCTACATCCTTCTATGTTATATGAATCGAAACGACCATAGACCTTTTGTATAATTGTTTTGCCTAATAGACTACTTCCCTGATTCACCTTTACGGAATACCACGTTCAAGCAAGTGGCGGCATATTTGGAGACTCCACTCGAATCAGACCAACGGCTTCCAAGACAAAGTCATATCACGCGTTCTGACTTTCCAACGATCCTCTACCTGCTGAATTACTATCGTCGCCTCCGCAATGGCGATCGGCGACTACTTCGCGCCTGGAAGGTCGAGTAAAAGAAACTCAAGGAGGAACTCGAAGAGCACCAGAAACAGTGAACAACCGGAGTTTGAAAAACATGGCGAGCTTGAACCTCCAATATCACCATGGCAGAGCCACTTCAATACCGATGGCTCACCGGCCGGTTCAAGATTTAGCTCAAGACCAGCATCACTATACCCAGTTGGCGACTTCCGCAATTCTACCATCGAGGAGATCAACGACATCAAATGCGAAGTTATGGTCAACTGGTTGCACTCTCAACAAGAAGAGAAGCTGTGGACTGCTGGTGAAGAAGAGGAGGGCGTTGTGTTGAAGAAGTCCCGAGGAATGTACACTTGTTCCCCTGCAGACCTTGCAGATGACCAAGCAGGTTTCTTCCAGGCCGTGCAAACACTGAACGTCAGGGTGGCCATGACTGTCAATACTCGGGTCATTCGAATTCTCCTTCACAACAATCAAATGCCCTTCGTTGAAATCCAGGAAGGTCTGCGGATTCAAGTTCTTTCCGACATGTCATACCTCCCTCGTTGTCAAAAGCATCAGTTTGCTGCCTTCATCGCCGACAGAGGTGTTCTGGTAGTGTGGGATGATGATCCCAAAAAGATTCTCGACCGCGTCGAACGACTAGAAACCGCGCTGATGAAGATGATATGGGGCAACGAAGGTGTTTACCCGGAAGAGGACGAGAAGAAGGAAGAGGAGGAGGTCGTGGAAGATGAGTGTGATCCCAATGCTGATCTTGAGAACCCTCAAGAAGCGAAGCCTCGAAAGCTCATGCTCATGCAAGCCTTCGTCACCGCAGCCACAATCGCAATGACCATCACCGTTCTTGGATGGGGCTGGAGGCAGGTCACCGTTGAGATATTTGTCGATCACAACTTCATTCGAATTGCCTTCATTCTTGCTTTCGTTCCGCAGTTTTGGCTGGCTCTTGTACGTCGACTGATATCATGGTAATGTTCACAGCTAACCATCTTCTTAGTTCTT